>Ga0207875_100108_pt1 | contig 65153 bp, 57 predicted proteins | sample CeladaPassage60A_FD_187476 | JGI IMG/M metagenome (GOLD analysis project Ga0207875, IMG submission 187476) | Cellulose-adapted microbial communities from the Joint BioEnergy Institute, USA - Passage3 60A (SPAdes) (version 2) | ecosystem: Engineered > Bioreactor > Continuous culture > Unclassified... | reverse complement strand
CGTTTGCCTCCGGCTTCCTTCAGATTCGGCCTCGCGACCGACACCCTTGCCCTCGGCTAATGGTAGGCGCTCGCCAGCCCCCATTCCGGACTTTCACCGTAGAGATGACGCCCATGCCGGGCGTACACCCAAACAAGACCTCCACGGCATGTGGAGGTCTTGTTTTTACTCCGCGTCCGACGCGGCGCTCAGCCGGGCCGTCGAAATCGCCTGCGATGCGAAATCGCTGATGATCCGGGTGAGCCGCTCGATCTCGTTCTGCGCCTGGCGAAGTTTCTGCTCGAGGTGCTGGATTTTGACTTCCTTGTCGCGTTCGCGGGACTCCATCTCGCGCAGCTTGAATTCGAATTCCTTCTGATTGCGGTTCAGATCCAGCATGAGCTGCCGGTTGGTCAGCTCACGCTCCGCAAGCCGCTCCTGCAGCTCGCGAATCTTGTTCTCCTGCTGCAGCCGCTGGGCGTTGAAATCGGCGAGCAGCTGATCGTACTGCGTCTTCATCTCCAGCGCCGCTTCCTTCGCGCGGGAGAGATCGGCCGCCGCCGTCTCCAGCTTTTTCTCCAGGAAGCCTTTGTCGTACTGCAGTTCGCGGATCTGATCTTCCTGTCCGACCAGCGCGCGCTCGCGTTCTTCGACCTGCAGTTTCAATCCTTCGCGGGACTCGATCACTTCGTGCACGATGTCGATCAGTTTCGTAATGAGCGGATCATCGGTGTGCGGACGGACGGGCGCCTTGACGCCGCCTGTCTCCTGGTCCGGGTTTGCCGCCGCCGTCTGTTCGGACGGGCTTGCATCTCGGGTTTTTTCATCGTCGTCAACCTTTGCAACAGATTCATTCCTGCATCTTCCCCTTTCTCATCGAGCGGCTGCTGCCGCCGTCATCGTCTTTTCGGCCTAGCCGACGCGCTGTCTGACCATTGTGAAGCCCCGCTTTCTGTAAATTGATGGAACAACCGCTGCCCGAAATACGCATACACCTCTTTTATCGTCCAAACCACATGGTTTTCATTAGACTTTTTAGTAAAAATGATTTACAAAACGACATTTTCCGACAGAAAAAAGGCGGGCGCCCCGGCCTCCCGCCGAAGCATCCGCCCGACATTTGTCCCAGTTATCGTTATCCGCCGCCAGTCACCGTTTACCGGTCTATGATTACCGGGTCATCCGTAACCGTCCTTCTGCCGACATCCGATCCGCGGCCATCCGGCCATGCGGACGATCATGCCTCCGCTTCAAGTCCCGCAATACGTCCGATACGGACGATCCGGCTTCGGCGGCACCGCGGCATAATCCGCATGGTCCGCATCGTAATCGTAAGGCGCCGCCAGCGCGGCCAGCAGCCGCTCCATGACGGACAAATCGCCGGCTTCCGCGGCGGCCAGCGCTTCCTCGACGCGGTAGTTGCGCGGGATGACCGCCGGATTGGCGCTCATCATGAGCCGCCGCACCTCGGCCTCGGTCTGCGGCTGCCGCGCGAGCCGCCGCTGCCGCCGGGCAAGCCAGTCCTCGAACTCCCGGGTGCCGTGCATCGGCGTATCCTCCGGCCGGCCGAGCGTCAGGTCGAAGAAGGTGCGGGTGTAATCCGCCTTGGCCTTGCGCATCAGCTCGAGCAGATCCCGGGCCAGCGCTTCGTCTTCCTCCTCTTCGCCGAACAGCCCCAGCTTGGCGCGCATGCCTTGAAGCCAATGGCGTTCGTACCAGCCGGCATATTCGCCGAGCGCCTCCTCCGCCAGTTCGACGGCTTTCTCCTCGTCTTCGTGAAGCAGCGGCAGCAGCGCTTCGGCCAGCCGCGCCAGATTCCATGCGCCGATCGCGGGCTGACGCCCGTATGCATAGCGGCCGTGCGTATCAATGGAGCTGAAAACGGTCAGCGGATCATACTCGTCCATGAATGCGCACGGGCCGTAGTCGATCGTCTCGCCGCTGATCGTCATGTTGTCCGTGTTCATGACGCCGTGTATGAACCCGACCAGCATCCACCGGGCGATGAGCGCGGCCTGGCGCTCAATCACCTCCCGGAGCAAAGCCAGGTACGGCTGCTTATCCTCCGCCGCTTCCGGCATGTGGCGCGCGATGGCGAAGTCGGCCAGCGCCTTGAGGTCGTCCCGGCTGCCGCGCCATGCCGCGAACTGGAACGTGCCGACGCGCAGATGGCTGGCTGCCGTGCGGGTCAGCACCGCGCCCTGCAGCACGGTCTCGCGGATGACGGGCATGCCGGTCTTCACGACCGCGAGGCTGCGTGTCGTCGGAATGCCGAGGGCATGCATCGCTTCGCTGATGATGTATTCGCGAAGCATCGGGCCGAGCGCCGCCCGGCCGTCGCCGCCGCGGGAATACGGCGTGCGGCCCGATCCCTTCAACTGAATGTCGATGCGGGCTCCCGAGGGGGTAAGCTGCTCGCCGAGCAGCAGCGCCCGGCCGTCGCCGAGCATCGTGAAATAGCCGAACTGATGGCCGGCATATGCCTGGGCAAGCGGCTCGGCACCCTCCGGCAGCCGGTTGCCCGCAAGCACCTCGACGCCTTCGGGGGAGCGAAGCGCCTCCGCATCGAGGCCGAGTTCGGCCGCCAGCGGCTCGTTCAGCATGACGAGCCGCGGCTCGCGCACCTGCACCGGCTCCTGTCTCACATAGAACAACTCCGGCAGCCGGGCATACCGGTTGTCGAAGCGCCATCCGGCTCGCTGCTCTGTCCGTTCCACCTGGCACCACGCTCCCCTGTCATTCGAAAGTCCGGCACAAATGCCGGCCAGCTTCAAGCTCGCAACCCTATTCTTCCCCGCCATGGCCGAAATTGTGCGCCAAGACAGGTTGAAGCCCCGGCGGCATCGGCGCTCCAAAGTCAGGATCATCTTATCACACCGGCATGGAAAATGTAATTAAGCATGATCGGGGACCGCTTGCCGTCGCCTGCGAATGCGGGCGGCGTCGGATGGCGCTGCGAACGCTGTCGTGCGGGCGGACGAATCGGGACTTTCCGGGCGGCGTCCCGGCCGGGCGGCGGACATGCCGGTACCAACGGAGCATTTTGCGGCTTGACAGCGGGCTTCGACAGCCTCCTCGGCCGCGGCGTAATAAGATGAAGACGGGCCGTTCCGTCAACCGGAACGCCGTCACAAACGATGCAAGGAGGCGTAATGTCATGCGAAGCACGATGGAAGCGGACGACGTACGGTCCGCAGCTCACGGCGGAACGAGGGAAGCGCGGGTCGACCGGCCGGCGGACACGGCGGAAGAAAAGGCGGCGCGCCCGCGGCTTACGCTGCGCCATTTGCACAGTTTGATCGAAGCGCTCAGGGAAGAGCATCTGAAACTGGAAATGCGGGTGGACAGGCTGTCGAGCCTGGTGGACCGGCTGGCCGAGCCGGATGCCGGCGCCCGGCGGGAGTCCGCCCTTATCGGAGATCGCATCACGGAGTCTCGGCTTGCCATGCCGGAATTGCCGACAGGGAGGGAAGAAGCCGGCGGCCGCGGAGCGGGTCAATCCGCCGCCGCGGAAGACCGGGCGGCGTTCGGCTTTGCGATCTGGGCCGGCGTCGAACGGGCGATCGGCAACGCCGCCGTCATGCTGGCGGCCGGACGCGACACCGAGTCCGGCGTTGCGGATTCGGATCCCCAGACCGAGCGTGCGGATGCGAAGCCCGCGCCCGCCGCCCTCTTCAAGCGTCAGCGGCCGCCGGCGCACGAGCAGCACGAAGTGCCGATCGAGCATCTGCTGCACGAGCTGCGCGAAGCGGCGCGAATCGCCGATGAGATTGCGGCGAATGCTTCCGCCGATTACCGGGCGAACCCGGCCCACCCGCCGCGGGCGCCGGACCTGTCCGGGGGCGGCGCGTCCGGCGGGGAAGCGGAAGCCGGACCGGCGTCGTCCGCGCCGGAACCGGGCGCGTTCGGAACCGCAGATGCCGGCCCGCAAGCGCGGGACGCCTCCGCGGATACGCCGCGGCCTGCCGGCGCCGAAGCAGCCGCCGCAGCGCCGGATCCGTCCGCGGAGTCCGCGGCCTCCGGCCATCTCGGTCCGGTGACCGCGCAGCCGCCGGACGCCCCGGCGGGCGCGCCGCCGCAAACTTCGCAGCGGCAGCCGGCAGCGGACATGCCATCCATTACGATTCCGCGTTCCGAGCGGCACCGCGTGCGCAAGAAGCCTTCTTTATGGACGCGGCTGTTCGGCCGGCAGCATGCGTAATCCTGATCCCGGGGGCCGATTCCGGAGCGGCCGCCGGGATTTTTCATGCCGGCATGCGAACAAGCGGCCGGTCAGGTCCCCGTCCTGACCGGCCGCTTCGCATGTCGACACCATTTCCCGGGAAATGTCGAGCCCGTCCCTTCGAACCTCTAAGCTTTCCCCAGCAACCGGCGCAACTCGTTCCGTTTCGCGACAAGCTGCCGAAACGCCGCGTCGAGCGCCTCCGGATCGTCGCCGGGCCCCGGCATGCTCAGCTTGCCGAGCGTCTCCGACAGCTTCGTCTCCACCGTCATCAACGCTTCCTCCAGCGCCGCATCCCCGGACTCCGCCATGCGCGCCTTGTGCTCCTCATATTCCCGCCAACCGCCCTCGAACACGTGCACCCGGCCGTCCCGGATCTCCAGAATGCGGTCCGCCGTCCGGTCGGCGAAACGCCGGTCGTGCGTGACGAACAGCACCGTGCCCGCATAGTCGGCCAGCAGCGATTCGAGCGCCTCGATCGACGGAATGTCGAGAAAATTCGTCGGTTCATCCAGCACCATTACATTCACGTCGCCGACGATCAGCTTCGCCAGCGCCGTCCGGACGCGTTCGCCGCCGCTCAGCACGCCGACCGGCTTGTGGACGTCGTCGCGCTTGAACAGCAGCCGGGCCAGCACGGCGCGCACCACTTCCGGCGGCTGCGCCGCCCCGTCGGAGACGTTGTCGAAGACGGTGCGGTCCGGACGCAGAATGTCCAGGTTCTGGCTGAAGTATCCGATTTTCGCCGCCGGGGCGATCGTCACGCCTTCGCCGCCCTCCAGGATGCGCTTCAGCAGCGTCGTCTTGCCCGACCCGTTCGGACCGAGCAGCGCGGTCTTGCTGCCCGCGGGCAGTCCGAACCGGACGTCGCGCCAGAGCAGCCGTCCGGCGGCGCGGGCTTCGAGCCCGTCCACGCGGATGATCATCCGGCTGCCGAGGCGCGCCGCTTCCGGGATGTCCATCCGCACCCGCTCCGGCTCCCGCGGCTTGTCGACCCGCTCGAGCTTGTCAATGCGCGTCTTGATCGCCTTGATGGATTGATGGATGCCCTTCTGCACGGAGCCGTAATGATCCTTGCCCACCCGCGCTTCCGACGGGCTCAGGTTGCGCGGCGCCTTCTCCAGGCGCGCCGCCTTCTGCGCTTTCTGCTGAATGGCCGCTTCGAGCTGTCGCCTTTTGTCCACGTAGGATTCGTATTTTTCCCAATGCCGCCGCCGCTCCAGCTCGCGCATTTGCCGATAGAACGAGTAATTCCCGCTGTAACTCGACACGGCGCCGTCCTCGATCGCCCAGATGCGCGTGCAGACGCGATCGAGAAACTCCCGGTCGTGGGACACGACGACGAACGCGCCCTCGTATGCGAGGAGCGCCTTTTCCAGCCTGCGGATATGGTCGGCGTCGAGATGCATCGTCGGCTCGTCGGCGAGCAGCAGCGCGGCGCATTCGGCCAGCGCCCGCTCCATGCAGAGCGCCGTCGTCTCTCCGCCGCTCAGCGTCCCTTCGTCCGGCTTCAGCTGCGGAATGACCGCCCGCGAACCCGCGATCCGGACCGCCCCGGCATCCGGCTTCACTTCGCCGGCAATCATCCGGAGCAGCGTCGTCTTGCCCGTGCCGTTCATGCCGACAAGGCCGATCCGCTCACCGGATGAGATGCGCAGCTGTTCGGCGCGGAACAGCCGCCTGTCGCCGATGAACATTTCCACCTGTGACGCTTCAAACAACATCGTCATGAAAAAAACCTCCCGTATCCATCTATGTGGACAGGAGGCTTTCGTCATGCGAAAGGCACACGCGCCGCTGCCGCCGCACGGCTGCAGCGGAGGGCGGGCGTATCCATCCCGTATGAAGGCGCGACCCAAGGTCCATGCGGCGGAAGCTGTGCCGCGGCAAGCGCAAGATCCTGTCCGGAAACTGCGAACGAACAAGCCGTATCCGGCGCCTGCAAGGCGCCCGCGGGCAACACGGAACAAGCCGTCATGGACGGCGTCCGCCGTTCGTTCTTCATGCGTCTCCATTCGTCAGGATCTCAGTTGCGCATCGGACCAATGGTCACCCTTTCCGTATCGTGTTGTCCTGATTGTAGCGAAAAATGCCGCGCGAATCAACCCGTGCCGTCCGACCCCGTGCGTTCCCACAGATCATCCAGAAGCCGTTCTTCCAGACGGAACAAGGCGTCGAAAGCGCGCCCGGCTTGCAGCAGCTGATCCGGAATTTCGCGCCCGCGCTCCGGCTCGGACGCCGCGTTCGCAAGGCCGGCCAAGTACCGGTCCAGCCGGTTCTCCGCCAGCCGGATCGCCGCGTGCAAATCATCGAGCAGGCTGGCAGCGGCCTCCAGCGCCTGCTCCAGCAACGGACCGAGCTGCTTCTCCGTCCAGGCGGCATGTTCGCGCAGGTCTTCGCGGAAATCGCCGGCTTTCTCCATCAGCCAGCGGATCTCGTCTTCGTGAAAACGGGAATTCCGGTGTCTCAAGATCGATCGGGACAGGACGGCCAGTTCGTTCCACTCTTCCATGAGCAGGCTGCGCTCTTCCTGCAGCCGCTGCATTGCATCGCCCAGCGGGTACAACGGATGCCCGAGTACGGCGTTCAGATCGTCGATAATGCCATGCGCGTGCGGCTTCACGTCCACCCCTCCGATTGTGCATCGTGTTCACTTCGAGGGTAACGGAACCGGAGAGGCAACGCTGTGAAAAGTGTCACAATCCTTGAAAAGATGCCCTGAATAAGCGAAAGTGACCGAATGCGGCACCCGATCCGATGTCCGCATCCGATCCCCGAAGCCGGCGCCTCACCTCAAAACGCCATCGCCGCCCGCACCGCGCGCTGCCACCCGGCATACAGCCGGTCGCGCTCCGCGGCTTCCATCGCGGGCTCGAACCGCTTGTCAAGCCGCCATTGCGCGGCGATCTCCTCCCGGCCGCCGAATACGCCGGCGCCGAGTCCGGCCAGGTACGCCGCGCCGAGCGCTGTCGTCTCGTAGTGCACCGGCCGCTCGACGGGCGTGCCCAGCAGGTCGGCCTGGAACTGCATGAGCAGATCGTTCATCGCCGCGCCGCCGTCGACGCGGAGCGCCTTCAACCGGACGCCCGCGTCCTCCTCCATCGCGTCCAGCACATCCTTCGACTGGTAGGCGATCGACTCCAGCACCGCCCGGATGAAATGCTCCTTCGACGTGCCCCGCGTCAAGCCGAAAACGGCGCCGCGCACGCTGCTGTTCCAATACGGCGTGCCGAGTCCGACGAACGCCGGCACGACATAGACGCCCTCGCTCGATTCGACCCGGCCCGCATACGCCTCCGAATCGGGCGCCGCCTTGATCATGCGCAGGCCGTCGCGCAGCCACTGGATCGCGGAACCGGCGACGAACACGCTGCCTTCCAGCGCGTACTCGACCCGTCCTCCCGCGCCCCAGGCGATCGTCGTGAGCAGGCCGTGCTTCGACGGAATCGCCTTCTCGCCGGTATTCATCAGCATGAAGCAGCCGGTCCCGTACGTGTTCTTCGCCATGCCGGGCTCGAAGCATCCCTGCCCGAACAGCGCCGCGTGCTGGTCGCCCGCCGCCCCGGCGATCGGCACTTCGCAGCCGAAGAACGCATTCGGCGACGTGCGGCCGTACACCTCCGAAGACATTCGCACTTCCGGCAGCATCGCGGCCGGCACGCCGAGAAGCCTGAGCAGCTCTTCGTCCCACGCCAGCTTGTGAATGTTGAAGAGCAGCGTCCGCGATGCGTTCGTCACGTCGGTGACGTGGACGGCACCGTCCGTCAGCTTCCAGATGAGCCAGGAGTCGATTGTGCCGAACAGCAGCTCGCCCCGCTCCGCCCGCTCCCGCGCGCCGTCCACATGGTCGAGCAGCCAGCGGATTTTCGTGCCCGAGAAATACGGGTCGATGAGCAGCCCGGTCCGCTCCCGGATGAGCGGCTCGGCGCCTTCCGCGCGCAGCCGTTCGCAGATGTCCTCCGTCTGGCGGGACTGCCAGACGACCGCATGATGGATGGGACGACCGGTCTTGCGGTCCCAGACGACCGTCGTCTCCCGCTGGTTCGTAATGCCGATGGCGCTGATCTGGTCAGGCTGGATGCCGGCCTGCGCAATCGCCGTGGCCACAACGCTGTGAACGGAGATCCAGATCTCCTCGGCATCGTGCTCGACCCAGCCCGGCTGCGGATAATGCTGCCGGATCTCCTGCTGGGCCTTGGCCGCGATATGGCCTTCCGCATCGAAAAGGATCGCCCGCGAGCTCGTTGTCCCCTGGTCAATGGCAAGCAAGTAAGGGCCGCCCATGTTTCTCACTCCCCGCACTCGTCTGCTCGTTTCTGATTGTAAGCGCTGTAAACACTATAGCCGCCGCCGGCCCGGGCTGTCAACGACGCCCGGCCTTCTTGACGATCAGCACGGGCACGGTGGCGTGCTGCACGACATGATGGCTGACGCTGCCGAGCAGCATCTCCCGCAGCTTGCCGAGTCCGCGGCTGCCGAGCACAATCAGATCGCAGCCGTACGCCCGGGCGTATTCCAGAATGACCGGTCCCGGCGCGCCGTACGCCAGCTCCGCCTTGAACCGGACGATACCGCGCGCGGCTTCCTCCGCCTCTTTCAACAACTTGGACGCGCGCTGCAGTTCATCCTCGGGACTCACGGCCGGCGTGAACAGCATGTCGCCGGCGAATCCGGCCGGCACCGGCGCGACATGCAGCACCGTCAACTTCGTTCCGCCCCCGGCGTCCGCGATGCGCACCGCCTCGCGCAGCGCATGCCTCGCCTGTTCCGAGCCGTCGTAGGCCGCCAGAATATGCCGATAGAGCATAAGCGTACCTCCTCCGCATCCCGCTGGACTCCTTTATTCCTATAATATCTTGGCGCCGGTCCGGTTGGCATTGATGATTTGCGGGTGCTGCAGGTTACGGCAGGTGATCAACCGGCTGATTTCGTTGGCGGAGCGTGCGCCTGGAAGATGCCGCCGAAAACGCATGTTGCCGATGACGCGTCACGCATCGGGTTGAGCGAAGGGGATATGGTCAAAAAGGGATGGAAACCGGCAATCCGCGATTGCGATTTTCCCCACGCCGATATAAAATGAACTTTAGTGGAATCATTTGAACCAAAATGAACGTGAAAAGGAGAGAGTGCACGATGGAGATCCGTTACGCGGTCCATCCGCAGGAAGCCAGGAAGTACGATACGACGGCGCTCAGGGAACATTTTCTCATTGAAACGCTGTTCAAGCCCGGCGAGATCGTGCTGACCTACTCGCACGTGGACCGCTTCATCGTCGGCGGCGTCCAGCCGGCCGGCTCTCCGGTCAAGCTGGAGGCCGACCCGAAGGAGATCGGCGCGGCCACGTTCCTCGAACGGCGGGAAATCGGCATCATCAACATCGGCGGCAGCGGCACGGTGACGGTGGACGGCACGGTCTATGCGATGGAGCCGAAAGACTGCCTGTACATCGGCCGCGGCGCGAAGGACGTCATCTTCGCGAGCGACCGCGCCGACGCGCCGGCGAAGTTCTATTTCAACTCGTGTCCCGCCCACCAGACCTACCCGACGGTGAAAGCGGCAATCAGCGAAGCGACGCCTCGCCATCTCGGCAGTCTCGAACAGTCAAACGAACGGACGATCTACCAGTACATTCATGAAGGCGGCATCAAGAGCTGCCAGCTCGTGATGGGCATGACGCTGCTGAAGCCGGGCAGCATGTGGAACACGATGCCCTGCCATACGCACAACCGGCGGTCGGAAGTGTACTTCTACTTCGACATGCCGGACAGCGGCGTCGTCTTCCACTTTATGGGCGAGCCGCAGGAGACGCGCCACATCGTCGTCCGCAACGAGCAGGCGGTCATTTCGCCGAGCTGGTCGATCCACAGCGGCGTCGGCACGGCCAGCTACACGTTCATCTGGGGCATGGCGGGCGAGAACCAGGCGTTCGACGACATGGATCCCGTCGCCATGCAGGAGCTGCGCTGATCCGTCATGAATGTGCTGAAACGGCATGAAGCCATCATGGAGCAACTGCTCGCGCATCGCGAAGTGACCGTCGCGGAGCTGAGCGAGCGGCTGCAGGTGACGGGCAAGACGATCCGCGAAGATCTGGCGAAGCTGGAGGAGCGCGGGCTGCTCGTCCGCGTCCGCGGCGGCGCGATGCTCGCGCAGCGCGAGCAGTTCGGCATTCTGCCCGAGCGCGGGCCGGTCACGCGCCATCTCGCGGAGAAGGCGGAGATCGCCGCCGCAGCGCTCGAGCTGATCGAGCCGGGCGACACGATCGCCCTCGACGGCGGCTCGACGACGCTGGAGCTGGCCCGCCGGCTGCCGAACGAACCGCTTACGGTCGTCACGAACGACGTGTACATCATCGGCGAGCTGGCGTTCAAGCCGGAGATCCGGCTCGTCGTTCCCGGCGGCAGCCGCGTGCGGAACATGCTGGCCGGTCCGGAAGCGGTGCGGTTCGTGCGCGGCCTCAATCTGCGGAAAGCGTTTCTGACCGCGACGGGCGTGCACGAAACCTACGGATTCTCCATCTACACCGGCGAACTGGTCGAGTTCAAGCGCGCGCTGATCGAGACGGCGATGCACCGCTACATGCTGGCCGACCGGCACAAATTCGGCCGTATCGCGCTGCGCACCTTCGCCGCGCTTGCGGACGTCGACCAGCTCATCGTCGACAGCGGCCTGGACGCGGAGACGGCGGCGCGCTATGCGGCGGCCGGCGCCCGGATTGTCAAGGCGCCGGGCGGATCGCGCGAAGCTTCCGCTTCCGGATCGGAACAAGGACAAGAAAGCGAGGGAATTTCCGAATGAAAGATTGGTTCGACCTGACGGGACGCCATGCGTTTGTTACCGGCACTTCCGGCGGACTCGGGCGGGCGATGGCGATCGCCCTGGCGGAAGCCGGCGCATCCGTCGCCCTGGTGTCCAGCTCGGGCAGCGCCGAGACGGCCGGCATCATCCGCGGTTTCGGCGGCCGGGCGGAAGACATCCCCGCGGATCTGAGCCGTCCGGAAGAAGCGGAACGGGCCTGGCGGCAGGCCGTCGAGACGTTCGGCCGGATCGACATTCTCGTCAACAACGCCGGCATCATCCGCCGCACTCCCGCGGCGGACCATTCACGCCAGGACTGGAACGACGTGATCGCGCTCAACTTAAACGCCGTCTTCTTCTTGTCCCAGCTCGCCGGAAAGCATATGATAGAGAATGGCTATGGCAAAATCATTAACATTGCCTCCATGCTCTCGTTCCAGGGCGGCATCAACGTGCCGGGTTATACGGCCAGCAAGCACGGCGTGGCGGGGCTGACGAAAGCGCTCGCCAACGAGTGGGCGGGCAAAGGCGTCAACGTCAACGCCATCGCGCCGGGCTACATGGAGACGAACAACACGGCGCCGATCCGCGCGGACGAGCAGCGCTATCGCAGCATTTCCGAACGCATCCCTGCCGGTCGCTGGGGCGTGCCGGACGACCTGAAAGGGCCGGTCGTCTTCCTGGCTTCGCGCGCGTCCGACTATGTGCACGGGCATATCCTCTGCGTGGACGGCGGCTGGATGGCGCGTTAGAACCGAAAGGAGCCTTGTCCCGATGAAGAAACTTCAGTTGATCGGCCGGCTGCACGAGGCGGGCGTCGTCGCCGTCCTGCGCGGCGAATCGCCCGAGGATGTCGTGCGGATGGCGGAGAAGTCGATCGAAGGCGGCATCCGCGCGATCGAGATCACGATGACCGTGCCGTATGCGCTTGAAGCGATCACCGCGCTTGCGAAGAAATATCAGAGCGGCGACCCGGCGGCTGCGAACTATGCGATCATCGGCGTCGGCACCGTGCTCGACAGCGAGACGGCGCGCGCGGCGATTCTCGCCGGTGCCGAATTCGTCGTCTCGCCGAGCGTCGACGAAGCGACGATCCGGCTGTGCAACCGGTATCGCGTTCCCGTCATGCCCGGCGCGATCACGATCGCCGACATCACGAAGGCGCTCGAGCTCGGCGTCGACGTCGTCAAGCTGTTCCCGGGCAGCATGTTCAGCCCGTCCATCATCCCGACGCTCAAGGGGCCGCTGCCGCAGGCCAACATCATGCCGACCGGCGGCGTCTCGCTGTCCAACCTCGGCGAATGGATCAAATCCGGCGCGTTCGCGGTCGGCATCGGCGGCGATCTGACGAAGGATGCCGTCAAGACCGGCAACTACGACCTGATCACAGACAAGGCGCGCGCGTACATGGACGCCTTCCGCAAGGCGAAGGCGGAATAACCGGCAAAAAAGGCGGTCCGGCTGCATGCCGAACCGCCTTTTTTCATCGCTCACCGATCCGCCCGCGCTGCAAGGTACTTCCAGCTGACCGCAAAGCTTTCGAACGGATCGCGCCGGCAGACGTCCTGCTCGACGATGTACCATTCCATGCCGACTGCGCGGCAGGCGTCCAGAATCGCATCCCAGTTCATGTTGCCTTCGCCGAGCTCGGCGAAATGCTGTTCGTCCTCGTAGATGGCCATGTCCTTCAGGTGCACGACCTTCATCCGGCCGTCCAGCTTGCGGATCCAAGCCGCCGGATCGGCGCCGCCTGCCTGCGCCCAGTACGTGTCCAGTTCGAAATGGAAATCCAGCGGGTCCGTCTCCGCCAGCAGCAGGTCCATCGCCGTGCGGCCGCCGTATTTCTCGAACTCCAGCTTGTGGTTGTGGTAGACGAACTGCAGCCCGGCGTCGCGCAGCTTCCGCGCCGGCTCCGACATTTCGCGGATGAACGCCTCGTACCCTTCGCGCCCGGCTTCGGCGTAATGCCGCGGAATCATGCCGAGCCCGACGTACCGGCAATTCCACAGCTTGTGCTCCGCGATGACCGCGTCCAGGTCGCCGAGAAGACGCGCGTACGGCACATGCGTCGCACAGATCGACAGCCCGTGCCGGTCGGCTGAAGCCTTCACCTCGCGCGGATCGATCGGCCCGATGGCCGACACCTGCACCGCCGTGTACCCGATTTCGGCGACGCGCTGCAGCGTCAAGTCAAGATCCTCCGCCGTCTTCGTAAACTCGCGCAGCGTGTACAGCTGCGCCGCAATCTGCTCCTTCTTCACGCGTGTGTCCCGCCTTTCGCGCCGAACCCTTTTTTATCCGTACACCCGCTCGGCCTGCGCCTGCGCGATCAGGCAGAGCTCCGCCGCCTTGAACGCGTGCGCCTGCGTCATCGCGTGCTCCGTCCGGTTCAGGCAGTCGAGGATGAGCCGGCCGAAATACGGATAGCCGACCTTGCCGCGGCAGTCCATGTAGAACTCGCCTTCCCCGTTCACCAGGTACAGATGCCCGCCTTCCGGCGACCGGGCGATGTCGATGTATTTGCGCAGCTCGATGTAGCCATCCGTGCCGAGGATGACCGTCCGCCCGTCGCCCCACGTGCCGAGGCCGTCCGGCGTCAGCCAGTCGACGCGGAAATAGTTCGTCGCTCCATTGTCGCCGAGCAGCGTCGCGTCGCCGAAGTCCTCGAGCTCGGGGTACTCGGGATTGCGGTAGTTGCCGACCTTGCTGTGCAGCACCTTCGCGTCCTTGCAGCCGGCGTAGAACAGAAACTGCTCGACCTGGTGGCTGCCGATGTCGCACAGGATGCCGCCGTATTTCTCCCGTTCAAAAAACCACTTCGGCCGCGAAGCCGCATTCAATCTGTGGGGCCCGAGTCCGAGCACCTGCACGACCCGCCCGATGGCGCCCGATTCGATCAGGTCGCCCGCGTGGACGGCGCTCTCCACATGCAGCCGCTCGCTGTAATAGACGGCGTACTTCCGCCCCGTCTCGGCGCAGGTCCGCCTTGCCTCCTCCAGCTGCTCCAGCGTCGTGAACGGCGCCTTGTCGACGAAATAGTCCTTGCCGTGCCGCATCACCTTCACGCCGAGCGGCCCGCGCTCGCACGTGACGCCGGCGGCGGCGACCAGCATCACTTCCGGGTCCTGCAGAATCGCGTCCGCCGAGGGCGCAACTTTCACACCCGGATACGTCTTCACGAACCGCTCGACCTTCGCCGGATCGTCATCGTACACCCATTTGAGCGTTCCGCCCGCTTCAATCAGCCCGTTGCACATGCCGTAGATGTGGCCGTGCTCCAGATCCATCGCCGCGAACACGAACTCGCCCGGCTTCACGACCGGGCTGGGCCTTCCCTGCGGCGCGTAGTTCATGCCGTCTCCCTTCATGGTCTCCGCTCCTCTCTCAAGCCTTCGCGCCCTGCGTCCTGCGCTGCCGCGATTCGTCGATCCGCGCCATCAGCTCCACATGGAACCGGTCCTCGTCAATCGGCATCTCGACCCAGTCGTCCGTCCAGGTCGACAGCAGCATCGCATTGGACAGCATCAGGCCGTGGATGCCGTCTTCGCCCGGCGCGAGCAGCGGCGTCCCCTTGAGCACCGCGTCCGTCCAGTTCTGCAGGATGCCCTTGTGCTGGGGTCCGCTGCCGGGCTCGACCGGAATCTCCACCTTCCAGCACTCCGGCTTGCCGAACAGGCCGCGGTACGACGCGTTGAACTCCGGTTCGGACACGCGCAGCCGCCAGAACGACATCTTGCCGTCCTCGATGACGATCTTGCCCCGCGTGCCGGTCACCTCGAACCGGTTCGTGCCCGGCGCCTCGGCCGTCGTCGCGATGAACACGCCGGTGCCGCCGTTTTCGTACTCGACATAAGCCGTGACTTCGTCCTCGACCTCGATGTTCCGGTATTTGCCGAAGCGGCAGAACGCGCGCATTCTTTTCGGCTTGAGCAGCGTCGTCCAATGCCACAGATCGAGCTGGTGCGGGCACTGGTTGATGAGCACGCCGCCGCCTTCGCCTTCCCATGTCGCGCGCCAGCTTCCGGAATCATAGTAGCTCTGGGGACGGTACCAGTCCGTAATGATCCAGTTCGTCCGCCGGATCTCGCCGAGCTCGCCGCTTTCGACCAGATCGCGCAGCTTGCGGTAGAGCGGATTCGTCCGCTGATTGTACATGATCGCGAAAACGGTGCCCGCCGAAGCCGCCGCTTCGTTCATTTCGCGCACCTGTTTTGTATAGACGCCCGCCGGCTTTTCAATCAGCACGTGCAGCCCGTGCGCGAACGCGCGGATCGCCAGCGGCGGATGATCGTAATGCGGCGTCGCAATCACCACGCCGTCGATCTCTCCGGACGCCATCATCTGTTCCGCGTCGCCGAAACCTTTCACTTGATCGCCGTACTGCTCACGCGCCCATTCCAGCCGCTCCGGCCGGGCATCGCATACCGCAGCCAGCACGCCGCCTTCCACTTCGCCGCGCGCCAGCACATCCGCATACGAGGTGCCCATGTTGCCGAGCCCGATCACTCCGATGCGCAGCATTGCTTCCACTCCTGACTTTCGGTATTGGTGTTCTCCGCCCCCATCCTAACATTTTGGATATGTCAGCACTTTCACGACAGTAACCGTTTTGCGGCCGTATTTGATCCTGATTGACTTTTTTCTCGATAAAAAAACTCCCGCCCGGCAGCTGCCGTTGTGGTACACTTGGCAGCAAGGAGGAGTTTTCGATGACCCTGCGCGACCAATTCGGACTGCCGATCGACGCATCGTTCAATCAGGATCAATACCCGACAGGCCGGTTCCATGCGCATCCGGAATATGAGATTTACTATTTCCACGGCGGCGGCTGCACCTATCTGATCGGCGGGCGCATGTTCGAGCTCGCCCCCGGCGATCTCATCATCATGCACGGCATGACGCTGCATGCGCCGATCATCAATCGCCGCCTGCCGTATTTGCGGACGATCGTCCATTTCGATCCGGCGTTCGCCGCCGAACTGCTGCGCCCGCCGTTCCAGGCCGACGCGCTGGCGCCGTTCCGCGACCTGGGCAACGCGCGGGTGCGGCTCTCCGGCGAGCGGCGGGAACGGATCGAAGCGCTGCTTGCCGAGATGTGCGGCCTGTACCGGCGGGACGACGCCGTCTCCTGCAATCGGTTCCTGATCGCATTCCTCCGGCTGCTGCACGAAGTGTCCGAATGTTTCGCCGGGATGTCGCCGGGACCGGAGACCGCCGAGCCTTCGGACGCGAAAGCCCGAGGGGCCCAGCGGATCGCCGCCTACCTCGAGGAGCGGTACATGGACGACATCCATCTGGACGTGCTCGAGCGCGAACTCCATATGAACAAATATTACATGACCCGGCTGTTCAAGGCGGCGACCGGGTTCACCATCTTCGACTACCTGTACCAGCGGCGCATCACGCAGGCGAAGCTGCTGTTCCTGCTCGATCCGGAGCGCCCGGTGACGGAGGTCGGCTACGAGGTCGGCTTCAAGCATCCGTCCCATTTCACCCGCGCGTTCAAACGGATTACGGGACAGACGCCGGAGTCGTTCCGGCGCTCGCTGCGCGCCGCGACCTGACGTCCGCGTTCTTGTCCGCGCCCGCCGCTTCCATTCCGACCTAACGCCAGTCCGGATACAGATCGGTCCGCCGGTCGCGCCACGTCGTCACGGAGCCGCTCTCGCGCACTTCTTCGAGCAGCCGCAGGTCGAGATCGGCGGTGATCACCATGTCCTCGCCGATTTCGCCTTCGGCCAGAATGCCGCGCGGCGGGAACGGAATGTCGTTCGGCGTGATGATTGCGGCCTGACCGTAGTTGAGCCGCATGAAATCAACCGTCGGCAGCGAACCGACCGTGCCGGTCAGCACGACGTACACCTGGTTCTCGACCGCCCGCGCATGGCTTGTATAGCGGACGCGGAAGAAGCCGTGGCGGTCGTCCGTGCAGGACGGACAGAAAATGACGTCCGCCCCCCTCGCCTTCGCCATCCGCACAATTTCCGGGAACTCGATATCGTAGCACGTCAACAGCGCGATCGTGCCGTGATCCGTCTCGAACACCTTCAGATCCTCGCCCGGCGCCAGATTCCATTCCTTCACTTCGGTCGGCGTCAGATGCAGCTTCGGCTGCTCGAACACCCGGCCGTCCGGCATGAACAGATGGGCGGTGTTGTACAGCTTCCCGCCCCGCTCGATGACGTGGGTACCGGCGATGATGTGCATCCCCGTCTCCCTCGCCAGCCCGGCGAACAGCTCGCGGTAGCGGTCCGTGAACTCCGGCAGCCGGCCGATCGGCAGCGCCCGGCCTGTACCGTCGCCGATCGAAAGCAGCTGCGTCGTGAAAAACTCGGGAAACAGCACGAAGTCCGCCCCAAACTCCTGCGCGGCGCGGACATAATGCGTCGACTGCGCGGCGAACGCGTCGAATGAATCAATCGTCTGCAGCCGGTATTGCACGGCGGAGACGCGGAATTTTCCGTTTTTCATGCGCTTGTCCTCCTTGCTCCTCGCCATTCCATGCTCCCATTATGCAGGCCGCCTGCCGATGAAGCAAGCATCCGGCGCATCATAAAAGGACCGGCCGCCTCCCGGGCGGTTCCGGTCCTTCCCTGTTTTCGAAAACTATGATTCCCGTCAGGCTTGCTCGGCCGCTTCGATCTCGAGATGGATCTTCACCTCGTCGCCGACCAGCACGCCGCCGGTCTCGAGCGCCGCGTTCCACGTCAGGCCGTAGTCGCTACGCTTGATCGTGCCTTCGGCGCTGAAGCCGGCCTTGTAGTTGCCCCACGGATCTTTGCCGGCGCCTTCGAACGTCACCTTGAACGTCTCGGAGCGGGTGACGCCGCGGATCGTGAGGTCGCCCGTCACTTCGTACTCGCCGTCGCCGGTCCTCTCGATCTTCGTCGCCCTGAACGTCATCTTCGGATGGTTCTCGACATCGAAGAAATCGGCGGAGCGCAGATGCGCGTCGCGGTCGGCATTGCGCGTGTCGACGCTGGCGACGTCCACGCTGAACGCGATGTCCGCCGTCGTCAGATCGTTCGGGTCCGCCTCGATGGAGGCTTCAAACTGGTTGAACGATCCCTTCACCTTCGCAATCATCATGTGGCGGATCGAAAAGTCGATGCTGCTGTGCATCGTGTCGACCGCCCATTTCGTTTTGGCCATCGTTTCTTGCTCCCTTCGACATTTACTTACAAAATAATATATACTTACTTTTCTACTACAGCTATCATAACGTCCGTCAACCCGGATGTCAACTGTTTCTGCCGGCTCTGCGGCTCCGGCGGCGGGGCGCCGCATCAAATGCCGACAACTTCATGTCAAATCCGTTCATCGACGCCGCTTAAGCCTGACGGTATAATGGAAGGGCATTCAAGACAAGCATAGCCATGCGGCTTCGAGGAGGGGTTCCCCCATGAACAATCTGGCCGGAAGAATCGCGCTCGTGACCGGCGCCGGCACCGGCATCGGGCAAGGCATTGCCGTCGCGCTTGCCGAGCGGGGCGCCAAAGTGGCGATTCACTACAACTCCAGCGCGGACGGCGCGAAGGAGACGCTTCGGCGGATCGAGGCCTTCGGCGGCGATGCTTTCATCGTGCAGGGCAACGTCTCGAACAAGGAAGAAATCGATCGCATGACGGCGGCGGTCGCCGACCGTTACGGCGGCATCGACATCCTCGTGAACAACGCGGCCTTGCAGCTTAATCGCGATCTTCTCGACTACACGCCCGAAGAGTTCGACCGGGTGTTCAACGTCAATCTCAAGGGATACTGGCAATGCATCCAGTCCGCCCTGCCTTACATGAAATCGCGGCCGAACGGGCGCGTCATCCTGATCTCGTCCGTCCACGGCAAGCGGCCGTCCGACTTCGACCCCGTCTACGCGATGACGAAGGGCGGCATCAAGATGCTCGCCCGGGAGGCCGCCATCGAGCTGGCGCAATACGGCATTACCGTCAACGTCATCGAGCCGGGCGCCGTGCTGGTCGCGCGGACGGCGCCGAAGCAGGTCGAGATGACCGAAGAGGAGCGCAAGGCGCACGAGATCCGGTTCCGCAAGAAATTTCCGCTCGGCCGGGTCGGCTTGCCGAAGGATGTCGCCAGCCTCGTCTGCTACATCGCTTCGGATGAAACGGAATATCTGTCCGGCGCGGCCATCCGGCTCGACGGGGCGAACATGCTGCTCTGACGGACAGCCGCCGCTGCCGCCCGCAATAATCCCGGTCCGAATTGCCAATACTAACAGGGAACGCCAACCATGACAGCAAAGGAGCTGGCCTATGAGACGAAAATTTTCGATTCATGCGGCGCTCGCCGCGGGTCTGGCGGCGGTTCTCCTGTTTGCCGCCCAGACGGCGGCCGCGCATCCGGACAAAGGGCAGGCCGCGGACAAAGCCCGGGTTTCGGGCTATGCGCAGGCGGGCATCCTGTCCGCGGCGGCGGATATTCTGAAGCTCGACCGGGATGAACTCCGGCGGGAACTGAAGGAAGGCAAGACGCTCGCCGAAATCGCGGCGAAGAAGGGCATCGGGAAGGATGAACTGATCCGCAGGCTGTCGGAGGCCGCGGCGAAGCGCATCGACGCGCGGGTTGCCGAAGGCAGGCTGACCGCCGCGCGCGCCCGGGAGATCAAGAACGGGCTTCAGGCGCACATCGAAGCGGCCGTGGACTCGCGCGACATCCTGCGCCCGCTTCACCGTCATCCCGGCCATCTGTTCATGATGCACAAGATCGCATCCGTGCTCGGCATGTCGAAGGACGAGCTCAAGTCCCGGCTTGCCGAAGGCAAATCGATCGCCGAGATCGCGAAGTCCAGAGGGATTTCCGAAGACCAGCTGATCGAAAAGCTGAAGGACAGCCTGACCGACGAACTGCGGCATTTCGTCCGCATGAAGCATCCCGTCCGGAAACCCGGCAATTCCTGAAGCCCCGCATAGACACACATACGCGGCCGATGCGCATCGGCCGCGATTTTTTTCGTTCCTTCCCCTGGACCTGAGTCCAGGAAGAACATATGCCGCAGCATGAGGACGACCGTCCTTCCGATGTGCTATTCTTCGCGGGCATTGCGCTGATTCTGCTCGGAGCTTATCTGTTTTTCATGCGGGATGAAAACATCAGCACCGGTTCGGTCTTCGCGTACTTCTGGCCGACGCTGTTCGTCATTCCGGTCGGCATTCTGCTTCACTGGCTGTATTTCGGCGTGTTCGGACGCAACGCCGTCGGCGTGCTCGTACCCGCCGGCATCGTCACGACGGCCGGCATCGTCTGTCAGATCGCGTCGCTGACCGACGGCTGGTCGTATCTGTGGCCCGGATTCATCCTGGCAGTTGCCGTCGGGCTGTTCGAACTCTACTGGTTCAGCGGAAGGAACAAAGCGCTGCTCATCCCGATCAACATACTCGCGGGAGCGTCGCTCATCTTCTTCGTCGCTTTCTCGATCGGCAATCTGATCGGCAAACTGGCGCTCGGACAGCCGTTTCTCGCGATCGTTTTTATTCTGGCCGGTGCGTTCCTGCTCGCCGCCCGCAGAAGTACGCCGTAACCGCCGTCGGTTTTTTCACTGGGAAATTTGCGTACGGGCTGCAACCTTTCCGTATCCTGGCACGTCCTGAGGATGAAACCAGATAACGGAGGGATGCCATATGAAGACATGGCGGATCATTACGGCAGCGGCAACCGCTTTTGCCCTGGCCGCGACCATCGGGTGCAACGCGGACAATTCGAAGGATCAGAACAACAACGCGCCGGAACCGGCCGTGCAGGATGAAGGACAAGCAGGAGCCGGAGGAACGAATGCTCCGGCGGACAATCCATCGACGGAAGACGAAGGGGTATCCGGCGACGGACAGGGAACCGAACCGTCGACGGACGCGAACGGGGGCGCCGGCGACCAGCCGGTCGACCTGCCGACGCCGGTCGATCCGGCCGAACCGCAGTCGGATGATCCGGCCGCCGGTGAGAGCGGCGATGGCGGAGAAGGCGTAATGACCATTCTGCCGATCATCGAACCTGCGCCGAATACGGAGAATACGCCGGGAGCCGTCAGAGCGCTCCCCGAGCCGACCGATCCCGGACTGACCGCGCCGGACGGAAACGCCTCCAATCCGGGAGGCGGCGTCGATCCGAACACGCCCGTCTCGAAGCAAGCCGCCGTCAACGGTTCCGATTCGGCGGCAGGCACCGTCCCGGGCGCTCCCGCGGATTACGGGGACGGTCGCGAACCCGCGCCTGTCTTGAAAGCCATGCCCGCAACCGGTCAATAAGGATGCAGAAAGGCCGTCCGGACATTCCGTTCCGGACGGCCTTCGAATATCACGAAGCCAGCCGCATCTTCCCTCGTTCCCGATAACGGATCAGGCCGCCGCGCGCGCCTGCGGCTGCCGCGTGCGCCTGCGGCGCAGGTCCGCCCGTGCCTGCTGATGCTGCACCAGCATCTGCAAGGCGGCGGTGGCTTGCGCCGCGTCCGTCTGGGCCAGCGCGGCGATGACGTTCGCATCGGCCCGGCGCAGGGCGGCAGCCAGCGCGCGGACCAGCGCGTGCACCGCGTCATCGGATTGCCCGCGCTCTTCGGCGGCAGGTCGCTCCGTCTGCCGCAGCTCGTCGCGCACGCGCCGAAGCGCCTGCCGGGCGCGGAACAGGGCCGATTTCACGGCGCCTTCCGTCGTGTGCACCAGCCGCGCGGTATCCGCGGCCGAATAGCCAAGGACGTCCCGCAGCAGGAATACGGTGCGCTGCAGCGGCAGCAGCTGGCGGACGACGGAGGCCAGCATCGCCTCCAGATCGGCCGCCGGTCCGCCGCCGCTGTCCCGTCCGTCAGCGACGGCCGCCTCCCGCGCCATCCGCGCAAGGATTCGGGCGTAATTCCGCTCCCGCCGCACGCGGTCAATCCACTTCTGCCGGGCCAGCCGCATCAGCAGCGCTTTCGGATTCGGATGGCTGCCGAGCGCGCCGGATTCGAATCCTTTGAGCCAGGCTTCCTGCGCCAGATCTTCCGCCTCCCCGGCCGATCCGGTGACGGCAAGACAATATCGGATCAATTCCCGGTCGACTTCTTCGGCACGGCCATTCATCGCAAGGTTCCTCCCGTTGGTTGTGAAATCATCCCCGTATTATAAACGATTCTACTCCCCGAAAGGATACGCGTATCCTCCAGACCTTCCTGTTCGTTTATCAGTCGAAACCAAAACTTGCATGAAGGAGGACAACGCCATGCCTTACGTACCGATTGTGGTGGAGCAGACCAACCGCGGGGAGCGGTCGTACGACATTTACTCTCGTCTTCTGAAGGACCGGATCATCATGCTCGGCACCGCCATCGACGATCAGATCGCGAACACGATCGTGGCGCAGATGCTGTTCCTCTCCGCCGAAGCGCCGGATCAGGACATCTATTTCTACATCAACAGCCCGGGCGGTTCGGTGACGGCGGGATTCGCCATCTATGACACCATGCAAATCATTAAGCCGAAAGTGCATACGATCTGCGTCGGCTTTGCCGCGTCCTTCGCCGCCCTGCTGCTGATGGGCGGAGAACCCGGCTACCGCTTCGCGCTGCCGAACAGCGAGATCATGATTCACCAGCCGCACGGCGGCGCCCAGGGGCAGGCCAGCGACATCGCGATCACCGCGCAGCGGTTCCTGGAAACCCGCGCGCGCATCAACCGCATCGCGTCCGAACGGACCGGCCAGCCGCTCGAGCGGATCGAGAAGGACATGGACCGTGACACGTACATGTCGGCCGAAGAGGCGAAGGCGTACGGGATTATCGACAACGTCATCACGACGATGTAATCGCGACCATCACGCATCCGGGTGCGGCCTGCGGCCCTGGTATCCGTCATGCCAGCCGTGGTAGCAGGTCGCCCGCTCCTCGCCTTCCTTCCAGCAGATCAGCACCTGCTTGCCGTCCACGACGGAAGGAAAATCGAGCAGCCCGGGGAACACCGACTTGAGCAGCACGCCGTTCCGCTTGAAATTGCCGATGATCAGTTCCGCTTCCATGCGCAGAAATTCAATCCGGCTTTCGTCCAGGAAGAACGGATCTTCCGTGCCGGACTCCGGCCGTCCGCCGCTTCCTGCGTGTTTTCGCTTTCGGTATTCCTTTTTCTTGAGGTGCAGAGCTTCCAGGCGGTGTTCGAGCTCGCGGACCAACGCCTGCAGCCGGGCCAGCTGAATCTTCAATTCCGGCAGCAGCGCGTTCGCTTCCGCCAACGTGAACAAGCGGACGTCCACGGCATGCGCCTCCCTTCCCGAATCGCTACCCACTTCTTCCACTCCGGCCCGCCGAAATCCTTCCTCAAGCCGAAAAACAACCCGCAGCATCAAGCCGGCATGCATCAATCGAGCTCATACAGCGGCGCGACGACCGTATATGGCGCATTCGGAACAACGATCGTCGTCTTGCGGCTCGTCACGTCTTCCACATTGGCCGTATCGCCGATCCAGCGGACGAACCGGCCCCGCTGCGGCGGATAGGCGATGATCTCCACGGTCTCGCCGGGCTCGTACGTCCCGCCGCCCGCGCCGCTCACCACATCCAGCACCGGCTTGCCGTCCGTCCGGAACGGAGCGGCCGGGAGGCCCGCGCCGTTGTACAGATTGCCGATCGGCGAGTCGGCCCAGTTGTAGCGGACGGCCGCGGGTGCCTCAACCTGCTCGGACCAGACGACCACTTCAGCGCCGTCAATCTCCGCCTCGGCCCAGTGGAACTTGCCGTCTTCCCCGGCCACCGCGAACCCGAGCAGCTCGCCGTCCGGCGCCGGTTTCACCGGTTCGAGCCCTTCCTTCAGCCCGGCCATCAGCCCCGATTCGGCATATCGGAACTTGAGGCGGACGCGGTTTCCTTCGACGGTCATCGATTCGAAGATCGGGCCGGAAGGCACGACATCCCGCCCGTAGACCGTGCCGAGCGCGCAGTTTGCCGCCCGCCGTCCGACATCCTGCTTGTTCGTCGGGTGGATATCGCCGGGGTTGCCGATGTCCGTCGTCACCACGAGGCAGGCGCGTGGATCGCCCTGCACCGCCTTGAGCTGCGCTTCGCGCACGACGGCGAACCACGAGCGGTCGTTCACCGGCATGCTGACGCTCTGCAGGGAGCCGTATGACGACAGTTGGATGATGACGAACGGCAGCCCGGGATCCCGGAACGTCCTCCGCCAGTCATCGATCCACAGCTTCAGCGTCCGGTGATACGACGCTTCGCCGCCGTTGCTCTCGCCCTGATACCAGAGCACGCCCTTCAGCCGGTACGGCGCCACGGGCGCGATCATGCCGTTGTACAGCGCCGTCGGCGACGTGAAGGCGTCGATCGCCTCGACGCCGATGCGAATCGCTTCCGCCTCCGCTCTGAGCTGCGGAACCTGCCGCACCGCCTCCCGGCTCATCCACGTCTCGATCTTCGTCCCCCCTGCGGCGGCGAAAATGATGCCGACCGGCACGCCGGTCTCCCGCGCAACCTCGCGGGCGAAGAACCAGGCCACCGCCGACAGGTTGGGCGCCGTCAACGGAGACACCGGCTGCCAGGTCTGGCGGAGATCGGCGCCCGACAGCGGCACGGCGCTTGTCCGCGCGTCATATTTGACATAGCGGACCAGCGGTTCATTCGCCCGCTGGATCTCTTCCGCCGCATTGATGGCTTGCGACAGCCGCCATTCCATGTTCGATTGGCCGGACGCCAGCCAGACGTCGCCGAACAGGACATCGTTCAATTCGATTTTGCCCGAACGCGAGGATACCGTTATCGTATGCGGTCCTCCCGCCGGATGAACCCCCAGCGAAGCGCGCCATCTCCCCGAAGCGTCGGCCGTGGCCGACGTCGTCTGTCCGTCGAGCGCAACCGTCACCCGATCGCCCGGAGCAGCCCAGCCCCAGATGAATGCTTCCTCATCCCGCTGAAGCACCATATGATCGCTGAAAACCGGGTGAACAAGCGGCTTGCCCTCATGTTCGGATCTCGCCGCATACGAGACGATCGCCTCCGCTTCCGCCTCCTCGCCCGATCCGATGCCGCGCGCGGCCACTTTCAGTTCATAACTGCCGACCCGCGGAGGCAGCCAGATGACGCGGTGGGCATCTCCGTAGTCATTGATCGGCTGCCAATTGCCATTCCTTTCCCTGGCGTAGAAGCGGTATTCCGCAGCGTTGTCGGCAAGCGCGACCAGCGTTACGGGCACATCGGCCGGACCCGAATCCGCCCCGTCCTCCAGGATCAGCTCGACCGACCGGACGGGACCGCCGGCGCCGCCGATGAATTCCGCGTAATCGACCGCGATCCAGCCCCAGTCGCTGGCGATCTCCAGCGTGTTCGTTCCTTCCTTCAGTTCAAATTGGCCGATGACCGCATCGTTCCAATCCCGCGAATCCTTGAACGTGTATTGGAAAGGCGCGGCTCCGTTCAGCCTCAGTGTGTTCGGCTTGTCCCCGCCATACGTCTTGTACCGGACGACGATCATATACGTGCCCGCTTTATCCAGATCCAGCTCAAAGCGGAGGACGTCGCCCGATGCGTCGAACCCTTCGACGAACCATCCGCTGGATGCGTTCCCATCCATGCCGGTCGTCAAACCGTTCAGACCGGCCGATTCCGCTTCGATGAGGAGCGATGAACCCGACCGCCCCTCCGTCCGATCCTCCGCATGATCGGTACGGACCTGCCGCGGCTCCGGCGCATCGTCCAGCCGGCTTGTTTCCCAGATGATAATCGCACCAAAAACGCCGACGAACAGCAGCACCGCCGCCGCAAGCGTGGCAATCGTTCCGCGATCGTTCATGATCATCGCCCCGTAATCTCAGGATCTGAGCTCCTTCACTTCATCAAGTGTAAGAACGTACTCATGATGCAACACATGCCGAATATGGTCTTCGCTGTTCTGAATGCCGTCGTTTATGAAATCGCCGTTCCAGGTGCAGAACCAGCTCCAGTGCGTTTCGGTCTTGACCAGCAGATCGGGATCCGGAATGGGGCCGTTCTCCGTCATGGCCGCCAGCAACAATTCCACCGTCTCCGGAGTCGCGTCCGGATTGACCAGTCGGCGTTCGACCCGGTGTTCCGGACGCTTTCGGGCTTTGCGGATTTTGATGTAATCCATATTGTACCATCCCCAGTTGCGGGAGATAAGCACTTCATTTCGCCCGGTCCGGAGCAGCCACTTGCCCGCATACGCCTCCGTGAATGTCCCGGAAGCGGCCAGCCGGATCTCGGCCGCCTGGCAATCGTCCAGCGACAGCATTGTATACTTGTCGCCGCCCGGACTGCTGTAACCGACCCACATATCATAAAGCCCGTCTTCCGGCGCTTCGACGAACACCGTCAGCGAATCTTCATCGTCATCAAATCCGGTTACATAACCGTCACCCGAGTAGCCGGACAATACCGCAGCAGCATGAACTCCGTTCAGCACACCGGCTTCGGCTTCGAACAGCAGCGGCTGCATCTCCTTCTCCGGCTGCATCTCCTTCTCCGGCTGCGGCTCCTTCAGGAGCAAAAATGCCGCGGCGGCGGCCGTAACCGCCGCGGCAGCAGCCCCGTCCACAGAACCTGCCTGGCCTTGCTCATCCCTTGCCCCCCGCCGCATCGCGCAAGCGCACCACCAGGCTGAAATGGTCTCCGGGCGGCACCTGGAATGCAAGCCCCGCGTGCATCAACCGGTCGCCGCCGAATGTGCCGAAACCTTCCACCGCATAGTCCCGCTGCGGATCGAGCCCTTTCAGGCGGAGACGCTTCTTCGGCATATGGGGTTCGGCGAGCACTTTGAAGTAAAACAGCAGCGCTTCGGAACGATCTTCCGTTACGAACATCCAGGCAGTCTCGTTCCCCTCAAACGGACTGAGCAGCCGGTACAGCTCACCCTGCTGGACGATCGGCCGGATCGATTTGTAGAGCGCGACCTGCCGTTTGACCTCTTCCTTCTCCTCGTCCGTAAACTTCGTCAGATCGAGCTCGTATCCGAAATTGCCCGACATCGCCACATCGCCGCGCATCTTGAGCGGCGTCACTCTCCCGACCTGATGGTTCGGAACGGCGGAGACATGCGCGCCGATGGCGCTCGCGGGATAGACGAGACTTGTGCCGTATTGAATCTTCAGTCGCTCCACCGCGTCCGTGTTGTCGCTGGTCCAGGTTTGCGGCATGTAATACAGCATCCCCGGGTCAAAACGCCCGCCGCCGCTCGAGCAGCTCTCGAACAGAATATGCGGGAACTCGCCTGTCAGCCGCTCCATCAGTTCGTACACGCCGAGCATATGGCGGTGCGCAATCTCTCCCTGGCGCTCCGGAGGCGCCGCCGCGGAGCCGATTTCGGTCAGGCTGCGGTTCATGTCCCATTTGACATAGGCGACCGGCACGGATCGGAAAATGGCGCTGAGCATTCCGTAGATGTGCTCCCGCACGTCCGGACGGGACATGTCCAGCACAAGCTGCGTCCGGGCGAGCGTCCGTCTGCGGCCTTCGACATGCAGGCACCAGTCCGGATGTGCCCGGTACAGGTCGCTGTCCGGGGAAACCATCTCCGGTTCCACCCAGATCCCGAATTTCAGGCCGAGCCGGTTGATCCGTTCCGCCAGACCTTCCAGACCGTCCGGCAGCTTGTCCCGGTTCACGACCCAGTCCCCGAGCGAAGTCGTGTCATCGTTGCGCTTGCCGAACCAGCCGTCGTCAAGGACAAACAGCTCGATGCCGAGTTCGGCGCCGGCTTTTGCGATGGATACGAGCTTGCCGGCAGTGAATTGAAAATACGTCGCTTCCCAATTGTTGACGAGAATCGGCCGCACCTGATCCCGGTAGACCCCGCGGCACAGCCGGGTCCGGTACAGCTTGTGGTAGGTGCGCGACATGCCGCCGAGACCATTGTCGGAATAGACCATTACCGTTTCGGGCGTCTGGAACGACTCGCCCGGCATCAGCAGCCAGCAGAAATCGAACGGATTGATGCCGACCTGAACGCGGACTTTCCGCATCGAATCGACTTCAGCTTGTGCGAGGAAATTGCCGCTGTAAACGAAGCTAAATCCGTACACCTCGCCGCGATCCTCATCCGCCCCGGGCTCCGCCAGCGCAAGAAACGGATTCAATTGATGGCCGCTCATCCCGCGCCGGCTCTCGATCCTCGTGCCGCCGGGTCCGATCGGCCGCCGCTGCAGATGCGCTTCCCGCCCCCAGGCGCCCGCGAGATAGACCGCTTCGTAATCCGGGATGTCCATATCGACGCTCATGCTGAGCGCGCGCAGCAGTTTCAGCCGCCCGCTCCCGCTGTTGATCAGCCGGGCGGAACGGGCAATCGCATTCGAATCCTTGAACACCGTGTACAAGAGCGTGACCCGAAGGCCGGAATACGCGTCCGCCAGTGTGATCTCCAGCGTCTCCGCCTCGTCATCGGCCTCTGCATAGGTTGCGGGCAGTCCTTCGAGCCTCGGCTTGCCCGGAATGATCTGATAGCCTTGATACACCAGTTCCGTAATGCGCGACCCGTCTTCGAGCTGCACCTGATAGGCCGGCGAGCGGAAGTCGCCGCTGCCGTACTGCGGATATTCCTGCGGCATCTGGTCCAGATTCCGATGCTTCGGCAGCCCCGGCATGTCCTGCAGATTGCCGTCCGCGCGCAGCTTCTTCCCCCAGTACAGGTGAACCGGATATCCGTCCACAACCTGCATCACATAACTGACATCTTTGCCTTGCAGGTGAAAAAGGCCAGCTCTTTCATCGATATGTATCGCCATATCCGCCGCTCCTTTTGAACAAAATTTTCTCAATTTTTTTGTAACATATTGGAACATGCGGCAGGCATGGAATAACGTATTGTCCGCATGGATAAATGTCGGAAGTGAGGATGCGGTGCTTCTCGGACTAGTGATGCTCTTTCCGCCGCTTTTTGACCATATCCCCTTCGCTCAGCAACTGCCTGTCCACACACCGCTTTTTTACCATATCCCCTTCGCTCAGCAGCCGAACTCCGCCTGGATGCTTTTCATCCATATCCCGTTCGCTCATGCGGCGATGCAGCGGAATTCATTGTTCCCTGATTTGACCGAATACAAGACGCGTCCCGGAAAATCATTCAAAAATATCCAATCATCCATTGAAACGAGAACATATGTTTGGTATAATGGGATCAGTCACAATTGTCAGGGGGCTGAGCGGGGATGTTCGCGAATGAGCCGGCACTTCGATTTCTCGATTACCCGGAACAGAAATGCGCCGATCTCCTGATGCAAGCGCGCTGGCCCGGCGGTTTCCGGTGCCCGGGCTGCGGCAGCACGGCACATTATCGCATATCCGGACGTCGGCTCCCGCTGTTCGCCTGCGCATCTTGCCGCCGTCAATGCTCGCTCATTTCCGGCACCGTCATGGAGAGAAGCCGCGTCCCCCTGCGAAAATGGTTCACCGCCATCGCGCTCATCTCTTCCCGGCCGATAAGCGCCGCCGCGCTTGCCGACCAGATCCGCGTGACCTACAAGACGGCTTGGCTCATGCTGCACAAGCTGCGCAGCGCCATGTCCCGCCACGAAGAGCTTGACCGACTGACCGGGCTCGTCCGGCTTCAACTCGGCAACGCCGGTCCCCGACCCTTGCCGTGGGTGAGGAACCTCAGCGATCGCGAACATCCTTTCGTGATCGGCGGCAGCATGGAAGGCGGCCCCGATGGACATGTGCTGGGGATCAAGCTGATGCAGGACACAGGCGGGGACACCTACCAATGGAAGATCACACCCCAAGGCGCGCTCCGCTTTATCGATAAACATGTGGACCGAAGCCGGTCCGCAGTCGATTTGCGCACCGACACACTGGGACGGACACGCGTTTTTTCTCTGTGGAAAATCGCCATGGACATCGGTTGCGGCATCAATTCCGTACACCGGGGCGTAGGAGCCAAGTACCGGCAAGCTTATTTGAATGAGTATGCCTATCGCTTCAATCAATCCAGCCGGGGACAGAATGCGGAACGGCACCTGCTGCATTTGGCCGCCGCTTCCGGCGCACCGACCCGAAAACAGTTGAGGGACCGTCCCGTACCCGGCCGCCCGGACTGGGAGACGTACCGGAATACGCGCCGGATGATTGCCGAATTGAAGGCGCTTGCCGCCCGATTGCTGCCGCAGGCGTCTTAAATGTCATTTCTCTGGCATAAGGCTTTCCGCGCGATGGACTCTCGATTTTCTGTCAATCGTCTGTACAGTTGCAAGCGCTTTCTTATTACCGAGAGATTAAAGTTGACTGTTCACCGTACTCTTCTCAACCGCCGGCTGAACGCCTTAGTATTTGCCAACCTTCTGTCTACTGTCGGTTGTGCACATAGAATCGCATTTGGTTCAGTGAACATCTTCCGATCATGGTTCAACTCAACGGTTGCTTCACAATAACTGCCATCACGGCCTGGCGATTACTCAACATTTGCCCGGCACGAGCTTCCTGATCTTCTTGCGGTCTTCATGATGTTCCTCTTGCATTCCCTCTTGTTGAGCGACGGGGATATGGACGAAAAGGAACCGGAGAGCACCTTTTTAAAGTCCGCGAACAAGTACCACGGCCCCGCATTTCATCAGCCACGCGCATGGCTATTCCAGTCATCTTTATCCCCAAGAAAACAAAGAAAAATAAATCTATACAAAGATAAACAAAAATGATAGTATGAAATCAGAAGAAAACCAACATCCGTTTCGGAGGGAATGGCAACGATGGTGCAAAACTTGTGGGACCCGTCCGCGGCGTCGCAGCTGAAGGGCGGCCTCGAAGAACTTGTCTATCGCTCGAACCTGCTCGGCCGCGACCGGCGCGTCTGCAACAGGGGCGGCGGCAACACGTCCAGCAAAATGATCGTGAAAGATTTCCGCGGCCGTGACGTCAAAGTCATGTACGTCAAAGGAAGCGGCTCCGACCTCGCGACGATGAAGGCGCACAACTTCACCGGCCTGCGCATGGATGACATCCATCCGCTGTTCGAGCGGGATGACATGTCCGACGAGGAGATGGTCGCGTACCTCGCACACTGCATGATCGACGCGAAACATCCGCGCGCATCGATCGAGACGCTGCTGCACGCATTCCTGCCGTTCAAGCATGTCGACCATACGCATCCGGACGCGATCATCAGCATCTGCTGCGCGGACAACGGCCGGCAGATCGCGGAAGAGATTTTCGGCGACCGGTTCGTCTGGGTGCCGTACATCCGCCCGGGCTTCAAGCTCTCGAAAATGATCGCCGAAGGCGTGCTCGCCAACCCGAAGGCCGAGCTCGTCCTGATGGAGAAGCACGGCCTTGTCACGTGGGGCGAAACGGCGGAGGCGTGCTACGCGCAGACGATCCGCATCATCAACGAGGCGGAGGCGTACATCGAAGCGCGCGTCGACAACGCGAAGCTGTTCGGGGGGCAGAAGCACGCGCCGCTGCCGGCGGAGACGCGCCGCAAGATCGCCGCGGAAGTGATGCCGGCCGTGCGCGGCGCGGTGAGCGGCGACAAGAAGATGATTCTCGCGTTCGACGATGAAGAAGATGTGCTCACGTTCGTCGGCGGGGCGGACGCGCCCGAGCTGTCCCAGGTCGGCGCCGCCTGCCCGGACCATCTCGTTCACACGAAAGTTGTGCCGCTCTTCGTCGACTGGACGCCGGACGCGAACGATGTCGAAGGCCTCAAGCAGAAACTGATCGACGGCATCGCCGCCTACAAGGAGCAGTACAAAGCCTACTTCGAGCGCAACAAGAATGAAGGCGACGTCATGTTCGAATCGGCGCCGCGCGTCATCCTGATTCCGGGCGTCGGCATGATCAACACCGGCAAGAGCAAGGCGATGGCGAACGTCAGCGGCGCGCTCTATCATCGCGCGATCGCCGTCATGCGGGGCGCCGCGGCGCTCGGCAAGTTCGTGTCGCTCAGCGAGAACGAATCGTACAACGTCGAATACTGGCCGCTTGAACTTTACAAGCTGACGCTCGCTCCGCCGGAAGCGGAATTTTCCCGCCAGGTCGCGTTCATCACGGGCGGCGCAGGCGGCATCGGCAGCGAGACGGCGCGGCGGCTGGCAGCGGAAGGCGCGCATGTCGTGCTCGCCGATCTCAACCTCGAGGGCGCGCAGAAGGTGGCCGAGGAGCTTAACGCGAAGTACGGAGAAGGCCGGGCGCTGGCCGTGAAGATGGACGTCACCAAAGAGTCGGAAGTGCAGGCTGCTTACAAGGAAGCCGCGCTCTACTACGGCGGTGTCGACATTCTCGTGAACAACGCGGGACTTGCCACGTCCAGCCCGTTCGAAGAAACGTCGCTCGACGAATGGAACCTGAACATGAACGTGCTCGGCACCGGCTATTTCCTTGTCGCGCGCGAGGCGTTTAAAGTCATGAAGGAGCAGAACACGGGCGGCAGCATGATTTTCGTCGGGTCGAAAAACTCGGTCTACGCCGGCAAAAACGCCACCGCCTACAGCGCGGCCAAGGCGCTTGAAGTCCATCTCGCCCGCTGCATCGCCGCCGAAGGCGGACCGCTCGGCATTCGCGTGAACAGCGTGCTGCCGGACGCGGTGCTGCAGGGCTCCGCGATCTGGAACAGCGCGTGGCGGAACGAGCGGGCGGCCGCGTACGGCATCGAGCCCGACCAGCTTGAAGAGTATTACCGCAAGCGTACGACGCTGCTCGTGAACATCTACCCGCGCGACATCGCCGAAGCGATCGCGTTCTTCGCTTCGTCGAAGGCGGCGAAGACGACGGGGTGCATGCTGACCGTCGACGGCGGCGTGCCGGCGGCGTTCACCCGCTGATCGTTTGTGCATTGGACGAATCAACTTCCAAATTGAAAGGGAGGGCGAATCCATGTACAAAGCTTTCGGCCACACCCACTGGATCATTCCGGACGGCTACATTCCGGAGACGAGCAGCGGCGCGCTGGTCAGCCACGAATCGGTCTGCGTGCTGAACGGATCGTCCGAGGAAGCGCTGCTCAAGTTCACGATCTATTTCGAAGACCGTGATCCGATCGAAGATATCCCGTATGTCGTGCCGGGGCGCCGTACGAAGCACATCCGCACGAGCTCGCTCGTCAAGGACGGCGAGCAGATTCCGGCGGGCGTTCCTTACGCGATCGAGGTCCGCAGCGACATTCCGGTCGTCGTGCAGTACAGCAGGATGGATGCGACACAGGCGGAGAACGCGCTGATGTCGGTCATGGCTTACCCGGTAAAATAAGGAGGAGCGGCGAATGGAACGAAACATCGAGCAAGCATATGAAGCGGCCAGGGCGCTCTACGCGGCGCACGGGATCGATACGGACAAGGCCATCGAGCGCCTTCAGTCGATCAAAATTTCCGTGCACTGCTGGCAGGGCGACGACGTGCAAGGGTTCCTCTTCCGCGGGGGCGAGCTGGGCGGCGGCCTGGCCGTCACCGGCAACTATCCGGGAGCGGCGCGGACGGCGGACGAACTGCGCGCCGACCTCGAGAAGGCGCTGTCGCTCATTCCCGGCAAACACAAGGTGAACCTCCACGCCATTTACGCCGACACCGACGAGAAAGTGGATCTGGATGCGCTTGAGCCGCGGCATTTTCAGAGCTGGGTCGATTGGGCGAAGGATCAGGGGCTCGGCCTCGACTTCAACCCGACGTGCTTCTCCCATCCGAAAGCGTCCGACGGCTTCACGCTGAGCCATCCCGATCCGGCTGTCCGCCGATTCTGGATCGACCACTGCAAGGCTTCGCGCAAGATCGGCGCGTATTTCGGCGAACAACTCGGGCAGACTTGCGTCACGAACGTCTGGATTCCGGACGGGTTCAAGGACGCGCCGGCCGACCGGCTCGCTCCGCGCATCCGGCTGAAGGAAGCGCTGGATGAGGTGTTCGCGGAGAAGATCGATCCCGCGGTTCACCTGGATGCGGTGGAGAGCAAGCTGTTCGGCATCGGTTCCGAGGCATACGTCGTCGGATCGCACGAATTTTACATGGGATACGCCATCCAGAAAGGGACGCTGCTCTGCCTCGACGCGGGCCATTTCCACCCGACCGAGAGCATCGCGGGCAAAATGTCGGCGCTCTCGCTGTTCACCAGCGGCCTGCTGCTCCATGTGAGCCGGCCGATGCGCTGGGACAGCGACCACGTCGTCATCCTCGACGACGAGACGCAGGAGATCGCCCGGGAGCTCGTCCGCTGCGGCCTGCTCGATCGGACGCATATCGGGCTGGATTTCTTCGATGCGAGCATCAACCGCGTGGCCGCCTGGGTCATCGGCACGCGCAGCACGCTGAAAGCGCTGCTCAGGGCGATGCTGGAGCCGGCGGACCGGCTGAAACAGGCCGAGCTCGAAGGCGATTACACGACGCGGCTTGCGCTGACGGAAGAATTCAAGACGTATCCGTTCGGAGCGGTGTGGGACTACTATTGCGCGAAATCGGGCGTGCCCGTGCGCGAGACGTGGCTTGACGAAGTCCGGGCGTACGAGCGGGACGTGCTGGCGAAGCGCAACGGATAAGGAGGCGGATGCGGCATGGCGGTGCTGGCGTTCGATCTTGGCGCCGGAAGCGGCCGGGCGCTGCTCGGCCGGCTGACGGACAGCCGGATCACGGCGGAGGAGATCCACCGCTTTCCGAACGATCCGGTTGCCGTGGGCGGCCGGCTCCACTGGGACATTCTCCGCCTGTACCACGAGATCAAGCAGGGCATGCTGATCGCCGGACGGCGGGGCGAGGACATCCGCGGCATCGGGATCGATTCGTGGGCGGTCGACTACGGCCTGCTTGACGCGAGCGGCGAGCTGCTCGGCAACCCGTACCATTACCGGGACAGCCGGACCGACGGGATGATGGAGCGGCTTTTCAAGAAGGTCGGTGCGGACGAGATATTCGCGCGGACCGGCATCCAGTTCCTTCCATTTAATACGATCTACCAGCTCCTCGCGATGAAGGAAGCGGATCATCCCGCGCTGCGCGAAGCGCGCCGGTTCCTGATGATTCCCGATCTCATCCGGTACTTCCTGACCGGCGAGGCGGCGAACGAGTTCACGAACGCGACGACGACGCAGCTCTACAATCCGGTGAAGGGCGATTGGGATGATCGGCTGCTCGAGGCGATCGGCATTCCGCGGGGCTGGTTCGGTCCCGTGCTCATGCCCGGCGCCGCCGCGGGGGAGCTTCGGGGCAGCGTGCAGTCGGAGCTCGTACTCGGCCCGATCCGCGTCGTCGCGGTTGCCGAGCACGACACCGGCTCGGCGGTGGCGGCCGTGCCGGCGGAGAGCGATTCGTTCGCCTACCTCAGCTGCGGCACCTGGTCGCTGCTCGGCACGGAAGTGCCGCAGCCGGTGCTCACGGAGGAAGCCCGGGAACTTAATTTCACGAACGAAGGCGGCGTCTTCGGCACCTATCGGCTGCTGAAAAACATCATGGGGCTCTGGATTCTCGAGGAATGCCGCCGCACCTGGAAGCGGGAAGGCCGGGAGGTCTCCCATGCCGAGCTGCTTGCGCGGGCCGAGGCGGCGAAACCGTTCGCCGCGCTGATCGATCCCGACGATCCGTCGTTTCTTCCGCCCGGCGGCATGCCGGAGCGGGTGAGGGCGTACGCGACCCGCACGGGCCAGGCGGCGCCGGAGACGGACGGCGCGATCACGCGCTGCGTCCTCGAGAGCCTCGCGCTCAAGTATCGTCACATCCTCGAACAGACCGAGCGGTTGTCCGGCCGGAAGTTCGACAAGCTGCACATGGTCGGCGGCGGCATTCAGAACAAGCTGCTCTGCCAATGGACGGCGAACGCGATCGGCCGCCCCGTCTGGGCGGGACCGGCTGAGGGAAGCGCGATCGGCAATCTTGCGGTACAATGGATCGCGTCGGGAGATCTCGCGGACATCCGCGAGGCGAGAAAGGTGATCCGGGATTCCTTCCCCGTGACGGTGTACGAGCCCGAACCGGGATCGGCGGCCGCCTGGGAGGAAGCGTACGGACGCTGCGCTGCCCTGTGGGGGAGCTGCGCGGCGGGCTGACGGAATCTACAGGGATGGTGAAGACCATGCTGGCTGCGGAACGGCAGGAATTTATCGTGCGGGTGGTGAACGAGCGCGGCAGCGCGCGCGTCTCCGAACTGGCGGAACTGTGCGGCGTGACGGAGGAGACGATCCGCCGGGATCTCGACCGGCTCGAGGAAGCGGGCCGGCTCCGGCGGTCGCACGGCGGCGCCGTCAGTGTGCGGGATGCGGATCTGTCCGGCGGACCGCAGGAAATTCCGTACTACGAGCGCGAAATCACGCATGCCGAGGAGAAGCGGCGGATCGCGGAGGAAGCGGTGAAGCATATTCGTCCGGGCGAGCGCATCCTGCTGGACGGCAGCTCGACGGCCTGGTACGTGGCGCGCATTCTGCCGGACATGCCGCTGACGGTGCTGACGAACTCGGTCAAGGCGGCGGCGGAACTCGGCAGCAAGGAGCGGATCGAGGTGCTGTCGACGGGCGGCCTGATGTCGCACCGCTCGCTGTCGTTCGTCGGCCCGCTCGCCGAGCGGGCGCTGGACGATTTCCATGTCGAGAAAGCGTTCCTGTCCTGCAAAGGCATCCATCCCGAACGCGGCATCAGCGAATCGACCGGCCTTCAGGCGCAGATCAAGCGGAAGATGGCCGAAATCGCGGACCATGTGATTCTGCTCGCGGACGCCAGCAAATTCGGCGTGCAGGCTTTCGCGCGGGCGCTCGATCTGGGCGCCGTGAATACGATCATTACGGACCGCGGGCTCGACGAGGCGACGGCCGAATCGTACCGCGCGCTCGGCATCGAGGTCATTGCCGTATAGCCGGGAGGTGCGTTTATTGAAAATCTCACTGTTCATTACGTGTATCTGTGACGCCATGTTCCCGGGCGTCGGCGAAGCGATGGTCCGGCTGCTGGAGCGGCAGGGGATTCGGGTCGATTTTCCGGAAGGCCAGACGTGCTGCGGCCAGCCGGCGTTCAACTCGGGCTACTGGGACGATGCCCGCGCGGCGGCGCGCACCGTGCTGGACGCGTTCGAAGACAGCGATTTCGTCATTGCGCCTTCGGGCTCGTGCGTCTACATGCTCCACCATTACCGGGAGCTGTTCAAGGACGATGCCCGACGCCTCGGGCAGGCCGAGCGGCTTGCGGCGAAAACGTACGAGTTTTCGCAGTTTCTCGTCCAGGTGCTCGGCGTGCGCGATCTCGGGGCCTATTTTCCGCACAAGGTGACGTACCATCCGTCCTGCCACGGCAGCCGGCTGCTCGGCGTGAAGGACGAGCCGCTGGAGCTGCTCGCCGCGGTGCGCGGGCTTGAATTTGTGCCGCTGCCGATGGCCGAGGACTGCTGCGGGTTCGGCGGCACCTTCGCCGTGAAGATGGCGGACATCTCCGGCGCGATGGTCGCCGAGAAAGCGGAGCATGTCACGGAGACGGAAGCGGAAGTGCTCACCGGGCTCGACATGGGCTGCCTGATGAACATCGGAGGCCATCTTCGCCGCAAAGGTGCGAACGTCCGCGTCCTGCACCTGGCGGAACTGCTCGCCGAGGGGGTGGAGCGCGCATGAGTCTCGATTCCCGCGATACGGTGAAGGAGCGGGCGGAAGCGGCGCTGGAGGACGATTTTCTCCGCCAGGCGGTCCGCTTCACGACGGAGCGGCTCCGCTCGGGCCGGCGGCAGGCGGCCGGGGAGCACGGCAACTGGGAAGCATGGCGCGAGCGCGGCCGGCAGATCCGGCTGCATACGATCGCGCATCTGGATTATTATCTGAATCTGTTCGCGGAGAACGCGCGGGCGAACGGCGCGCAAGTGCATTTCGCCCGGACGGCGGAGGAAGCGGTGCGCATCGTGCAGACCATCGCGCGCCGCGTTCAGGCGAAGACGGTCGTCAAGTCGAAGTCGATGGTGACCGAGGAACTGCATCTGAACCAGGCGCTCAAGGAGATCGGCGTCAAGGCGATCGAGACGGACCTCGGCGAATACATCATCCAGCTCGCGGGCGAAGCGCCGTCGCACATCATCATTCCGGCCATCCACAAGAACAAGGCGCAGATCGCGGAAGTGCTGTCGGAAGAAGCGGGAGAGAAATTGCCGCCCGACACGAAGGTGCTGGCGGGATTTGCGCGCAAGCGGCTGCGGGAAGAGTTTCTCGGAGCGGATATCGGCATGACCGGCTGCAATTTCGCGGTGGCCGAGACGGGCTCGATCTGCATTTTCGAGAATGAAGGGAACGCGCGGATGGTGTCGACCGTGCCGAAGGTGCAGATCACGTTGATGGGGATGGAGCGGATCGTGCCGTCCTGGGCGGATCTCGAGGTGATGGCGACGCTGCTGCCGCGCTCGGCGACCGGCCAGAAGCTGACCGTCTACCTGTCCGGCATCAGCGGCCCGCGGCGGCCGGGGGACGGCGACGGGCCGGAGGAGATGCATATCGTCATCGTCGACAACGGCCGGTCGAACCAGCTCGGCGATCCGGAGTTCCAGGAGCTGTTGAACTGCATCCGCTGCGGCGCCTGCCTCAATGTGTGCCCGGTCTATCGGCACATCGGCGGCCACGCCTACGGCAGCACGTACAGCGGGCCGATCGGCGCGGTGCTGACGCCGGCGCTTAAGAAGAATGTCGCGGAATGGGACGACATCGCGAACGCTTCCAGTCTGTGCGGCGCATGCTGGGAAGCCTGCCCGGTGAAAATTCCGCTGCACGACATGCTCGTCTACCTGCGGCGGCGCAAGGCGGAAAGCCCGCACCGCAGCGCGGGCGAGGCGGCGGCGATGAAGGCATACGGCCTCACGATGGCGAAGCCGGGGCGGCTCTCCGCCGCGCTGAAGCTGGCGCGGTTCGGCCAGCGGTTCGCCGGGAAAGGCGGCGAGATCCGCGCGCGGATCGGCCCGCTGGGCGGGTGGATCAAGCATCGGGCCTTGCCGATGCTGCCGCAGGAGTCGTTCCGCGACCGGTGGAAGAAGCTGAATACGGGCGGTGCGAAGCCGCTTGATCCGGCCGTGGAGGAGCGGCTGCGCGCGGCATTGGCGAAGCGCCGGGGCGGCGGAGATGCGGCGCATGTTCAAGCGCCGGTTCAAGCGCAAATCCAGGCGGCCGCGCAGGAGCCGGCGCCGATGCCGGACGACCAGCGCGCCATGCTCGGGCATATCGCGGCAAAGCTGGGTCATCCGCCGCGGACGGCGCCGGCGGGCCGGGCGCATCGCGGCGCGCCGGATTTCTGGCACGCGTTCGCGCTGCCGCCGGAGGAGCGCCGCGAGCGGTTCGCCGCCAATTTCCGGGCGGCCGGCGGCCATGTCGCGAGCGTGCCCAACCTGCACGCGGCATCGCGCTACATCGCGGAGCAGGCGGCCGCGCGCGGCGCATCCAGCCTGCTCTTGCAGGATGCGCCGGAGCTGGCCGCCCTGGCGCTGGACAACGCGATGCCGGACGCGTGCTTAAGCGTCTGGAACCGCGAATCCGATACGGATTGGATCGCGGTTGCCGCAGGGGCGGATGCGGGCATCGTGCTCGCCGACTGCGCCGCGGCGTACACGGGCACCGTCGCGCTCCTTTCTTCCAGGGAGCGCGGCCGGTCGGTGAGCCTGCTGCCGCCCGTGCTGTTCATCGTGCTGCCGGCGGATCGGATCCGCACGCGGCTGGGCGAAGTTTTCGCCGAATTCGACGCGGGCGGCCGGAGCGCCATGCCGGCGGGCGTTCATCTTATTTCCGGCCCGAGCCGCTCGGCCGACATCGAGAACGATCTGACAATCGGCGTGCACGGGCCGGGCGACGTCCATGTAATCATCGTCGGATCTTCCGAATAATACCGATGCTTCTGAGAAATGTGAACAAAATCTTATCTTTGTCATATGGACAATATCCTTCCATGGCGGTAAGGTGGCGTTAGGTTCGGAAGGCGGCATCCGGCCGCATTTCCGGCTTCCGCTGCGGAGGATTTGCGCCGCGCGCGTCTACCTGCGCGCGGCTTTCCGCTTTCAGGTGTTTGATCACTTTGAATTGCCGGGGGTGCACGGAGATGATGATGCAGAGGCTGCGGATTGGCAACGGCGGAAGGCATCTGGCATTGGAGGACGGACGGCCTTTTTTCTGGCTGGGGGATACGGCGTGGGAGCTGTTCCACCGGCTCACGATCGAGGACGCCGAACATTATTTGCGCACGCGGTCCGGGCAGCAGTTCACGGTTATTCAGGCCGTCGCGCTGGCGGAATTCGAAGGCGTGACGACCGCAAATGCTTACGGAAGGCTGCCGCTCAAGACCGGCGCGAACGGATTGCCCGATCCGGCATATCCCGATACGGACGGTCCGAATTCTTATTGGGACCATATCGATGCGGTCATCCGGCTGGCGGAATCGCTTGGCCTGTACATTGCGCTCCTGCCTACATGGGGAGACAAGTTCAACAAAGCCTGGGGGAAAGGACCGGAGATTTTCACGCCGGACAATGCCTGGCGTTACGGCCGCTGGCTGGGCGAACGGTACCGGGATGCGCCGAACATCGTCTGGGTGCTCGGCGGCGACCGGGCGTTAAATACGCGGCGGCATTTCGACATCGTCAGCCGGATGGCGGAGGGCCTTACGGAAGGCGACGGCGGCGCGCATCTGATCACTTATCATCCGCAGGGCGGCGACTCGTCGTCGCGGCAGCTTCATGATGAACCTTGGCTTGATTTCAACATGATTCAATCCGGCCACGGCGAAGCGATGATCGCGAGCGATGCCCGCGTGCTGGCGGATTACGAGCGCGAGCCGGTGAAACCGGTGCTGGACGCCGAGCCTTGCTATGAAGACCATCCGATCGGGTTCAAGGCGGCGAACGGCTATTTCGACGCCGCCGATGTGCGCAAGGCCGCCTATTACGCGCTGCTGTCGGGCGCCTGCGGCCACACGTACGGCCACCATTCCGTCTGGGCGATGGCGGACGGTCCGATGGCCGGCGCGGCGTCGCACGGCAATCCGGGCAACTATATTGTGATGAGCTGGCGGGACGCGCTCCGGCGGCCGGGCGCGGAGCAGATGCGCTGGCTGCGCGCGTTCGGCGAACGGTATGCGCCGGCGGGGTTCACGCCGGACGCCGGTCTGCTCGCCGGCAATTTCGAGGGGGCGGGCCGCCAGGTTGCGGCAAGGGGCGAAGGATGCGCCGCCGTCTACACGCCGTCGGGACCGTATGTGGATGTGGCGGCCGGCCTGAAGGGCCTGAATGCGGCCGGAGCGAAGTGGTACGATCCGCGCAGCGGCGAAGAGCGTCCGGCAGCGGCTGTTGCCGGCGATAAGGCGCTGCGGTTCTTCACGCCGACCGCCGGCCGGGGCGAGGATTGGGTGCTCGTCGTACCGGAAGGTTGATGCGGCTGCTCCCTCTCGAATAGGATTCGATGCGACGGCGAACGCTAACGGCGATGGCATCGAATGCTTCGAAGGGGAGGTGCGCGCCATGAAACGCAGGGCAGCGGCCATCGCCGTGCTGGCCGCCGGCGCCTTGATGTTCGCCGGCTGCGCGGAGACGCAGGGCGATGTCGGCAATCGCAACATCAAGGAGAAAAGAATCCTCAAGGACGGCAACGGCAATCTTGTCATCGACCGGCGGTTCGCGAACGACCAGCTGAACGAGCAGAACCGGGTGTACGGCCGCCGGCTCAACAGCAACAATCTGATCGGCAACCATCAGAATTACCGGATGGAAGCCAGCCAGGACATCGCCGATCGGATCCGGAAGGCGGAAGGGTTGAGTGACGTCTATGTCATCCTGACCGACCGCAACGTCTATGTCGCCGTCAACAAGCGGATCGACGCCGGCGACCGGCTGAAGCGCGGAGCCGCAGGCGCCGACGGACTTCCGAGTTCGCGGACGGGATCGCGCGCCGGGCTGAACAACAAGACGGCCGGGGGAAAAACCGGCGGCAACGGCAAGTCCGGCGGCACTCTGGAAGAGCGGATCGCCCGGCATGTGAAGGAGATGGCGCCGATGATTGAGCGCGTCTATGTGTCCGAGGAGCCGGACTTCGTCAGCCGGATGAGCGAGTACATCCAGACGGCGCGCCGCGGCGAGCCGATCCAGGGATTCATCGCCCAGTTCAACGCGATGGTGGAGCGGCTGTTTCCCGCGGAGTCGGGCATCCGCATCAGCAGAAGCAACTCCGGCATTTACGATTGATGCGAACGGCCGGTCAGGGTCGACCTGACCGGCCTTTCTCATGCCGCTATTTCTCTGATGATGCCGGCTGCGGCTCCAGCCGCGCCAGCGGCTTCATGGCCGGCCCTTCCACGACATTGCCCTTGTAGTCGAACCTGGAGCCGTGGCACGGGCAGTCCCATGTCCGCTCGCCGGGGTTCCACCTCACCTCGCAGCCCATATGGGTGCAGGTCGTGTCCACAAGATGCAGCTCGCCTTGCGGGTCCCGGTAGGCGCCCGCGCGCTTGCCGTTCAGCTCGACGACGGCGCCTTCGTCCGGCGCCAGCGATTCCGGCGTCCGTCCGGGTTTCTCCAGCTTGCCGGAAATGAGTGAGCCCGCGACCCGCGCGTTCGAGCTGACGATCACGCGCAGATCCGGATCGGCATGAAAACGCGACGGCGTGAACAGCCCCGCATACCGGTTGTCGCGTCCAAGCGCCAGATCCGCGATCAGCATGGCGGCGGCGGTGCCCCCGGTCATGCCCCATTTGCGGTAGCCGGTCGCAACGAGGATGTTCGGCTTGTCCTTATCCGGCGGGCCGACGTACGGCACCTTGTCGGTCGTAATGATGTCCTGCGCGGACCAGCGGTACGCGACCGATTCAACGCCGAACAGCCGCTCGCCGAATTCGGCCAGCGCGGCGTAGCGCCGCTCCGCATCTTCCGCCGCGCCGGAGCGGTGATTCTCGCCGCCGATCAGCACGAGCGGCCGGTCCGTGCTGCCGGCAAGGCGCAGGGAGCGGCGCGGCTCGTCGGCGCTGATGTACATCCCGCCGGGATACGGCTGCTTCGGCTGGATCGCGACGACGTACGACCGGTCGATGTGCAGCCGGGCGAACAGCCCGCCGGTCTTGTCGATGAACGGATAGTGGCTGGCCGCCGCGACGGCGTTGCAGCGGACCTTACGCCCATCAGTCGTCCGCACGATCGGACGGCTGCCGTCCGTGTCGACCCCGTCCGCCGTCGTCTTCTCGTGGATGCGGACGCCGAGCCGCATGGCTTCATCGAGCAGCCGCCGCATGTAGCGCAGCGGGTGGAAGCGCGCCTGCTTCCGCATGACAAGCGCCGCCGCAGCGTCCACGGGCACCGGAATATCCGCGACAAGCTCGCCTTCGATGCCGAGGGCGTCGTAGGCGCGCAGCTCCTGCTCCAGCTTGCCGACCGACCGATTCTCCGTCACATAGACATAGGCGTCTTCCTCCGCCCACTCGCAGTCGATGTTCCACTCGCGCACCCGGCCTTCGATGAAGGTCATCGCGTCGCGGTTTGCTTCATAGTACAGCTTCGCCTTCTCTTGGCCGAAATGGGCGATCAGCTCATCGTAGATGAGATGGTGCTGCGCCGTCACTTTGGCCGTCGTATGTCCCGTCGTACCCCGCAGCACGCGCGACGCCTCGAGCACGATGACGCGCGCGCCTTCCTTCGCCAGCAGCCAGGCGGCCGTCAGCCCCGTAATGCCTGCGCCGACGATTACAACATCGGCATCCGTGTCTTCCTGCAGCGGCTGGAATTCCGGCAACGGCTCGGACTCGATCCAGTACGACAGCGTGGTCTCCGGCAGACCGGCATTTCCTCCCGTCATTCCTGCGGCAGCCTCCTTCGCATAACCCCGGAAAAGGGCATTCGTGCTTGTACAGGAATAGTTTCTCTTGTCCGCGGCGAATTCATACCGACCGGCCGGTCCGCCTGATCTTACTCAACACAACCGCTAAGGGGCCCCGGACTTTGCATTCCTCGTTCAATCCGGACACGTCTTTTCTTCCGCATTTCCTTTCCGCCTGATGAGCAGACGCCCGAAAAAGCGCGCCGCTCAGCCCATTTCTGCCGCTTGCCGCACCACATGTTCCCGCCATTCATAAGATAAGTTGACTGTATCCCTTAACCTTGTTAAACCATCACATTACAGGCAAGGAGGGGTGACAACTTGAAGGGCAGCGAGCACAAAAGCAAATTTCTTTTGACGCATCGCGAGCGGGAAGTATTCGAACTCCTTGTTCAGGACAAGACGACGCGCGACATAGCACAACAGCTGTTCATCAGCGAAAAGACTGTGCGGAATCATATATCGAATGTGATGCAGAAGCTCAACGTCAAAGGCCGTTCTCAAGCGGTTGTCGAGCTGATCAAGCTCGGGGAGCTCAAAATATAGCGCATCGGATACAAGGAACCTTCTGTTCGCTCCTTCACGGAGTGGAAGGAGGTTTTTTATTGCGTCTTGCAGTCGTTCGGGACAAGCGCCCGAAAGACAGCGAAGCGCCCCGAACCTTGCGGTCCGGGGCGCTGCTTGTGCCGGGGCCTTTAACGGCGTTCGGCCGTTACAGACGGGATGCGCGAAGAATGATGACGAGCAGAATGAAGAGAACGAGAACGGTGCCGGTATCCGAGTAGCGCTTCTTCGGCATGCAATGATGATGATGATAGCCGGTTCCGGCCATGCCATACATTCCCGGATGGACGGACGCGTAAGGATGGTGTCCGATCGCGCCCGCCGCACCGGCTCCGATGTGAACGTCCGCGCCGAATCCCGCTGCTCCCGCTGCACCCAGATTGCCAAAATCCGCCATGTCCCATACACTCCTTCACTGGTTTTTGGAATTTGGTGAATTGCACATTGACAATGTATGCGCAGGGGACATCAGCGGGATGGCAATCCGCCTACCGCAAGCAAAAATAGGTCCTTGCCCCGCCCGCCGCATGCGTCAGGTGTTGATTTTGAAATGAAACTCGGGATGTTTGTAGATTAGCTCGAAATGGGGGTCGGAACCGAGCACGCTGTCCAGATCTTCCGGCGTGAACAGGAAGAAATCGTTATAAAGCGGGTAACCGGCTCCGTAGTAGTAGCAGAGCCATACCAGCTTCGAACAGTAGATGGATGACCACGGATCTTCCAGCGGTATCGCCGGCGAGAATGAGAACGGCGGCACGATGATGCCTTTCGCGTAGTTGGCCTGGCAAGCCTGATGGTACGTAATGGCATACTGCGCACTGCCCGCGGCCAGCCAGTCCGGAATCGGCCGGTAGTGCGCGTGTTTCGGATGCTGCATGAAAAATTCCGCTGCCGGAGCGCGACGCACGTAAGGAAACGTCACGACCGCCTCGACGATTTCGTCCGGGCCGACGGCGATGGCGCTGTGGCCGAGGAAACCCGTCGGCACGGCCAGCATATTGTCGCAAGCCGTCAGCACATCGCCCGGCCTCAGGACGCGGTGTGAAAAGTTCATCCGGATCACCACCCACACCACTATATGCGGCATGGGCGGATGTCGTGCTTTTTTTGTGACCCAACGGATGCGTCCGCACGGAAGCGGATGGCCTGCCCTCAACCGTTCACGATCTTGCCGCCGTTCAGATGGAGCGTCTGGCCGGTCATGTATGTCGAATCGCCGCTGGCGAGAAAGACGTAGGCGGCAGCCAGTTCGGACGGTTGACCGGGCCGCTTCATCGGCGTGTCGGTGCCGAATGTCGCCGTGTCTTCCGCCGCGAAGGTGGACGGAATGAGCGGCGTCCAGATCGGCCCGGGCGCGACGGCGTTCACGCGGATGCCCTGTGCCGCAAGATTTTTGGCCAGCGCGCGGGTGAACGCGACGACGGCGCCCTTCGAAGCGGAATAGTCGATCAGCGTTGGGCTTCCTTCATAGGCGGTGACCGATGCGGTGTTGATGATCGCCGCGCCTTCTTTCAGATGCGGCAAGGCCGCCTTCGTCAGGTGGAACATGCCGAACACGTTCGTGCGGAAGGTCCGCTCAAGCTGCCCGGCGGTAATGTCCGTGAGGGCAGGCTGCGGATGCTGCTCGGCCGCGTTGTTGACGACGATGTCCAGCCGGCCGAACGTCTGCACGATCCGGTCGATCGCCTGCTTGCAGAACGCCTCGTCGCCGATATCGCCGGCGATCAGCAGACAGCGTCTGCCGAGCTCTTCGATGCGGCGCTTCACATTGTCCGCATCCTGCTGCTCGTTCAGGTAGATGATCGCCACATCGGCGCCTTCCTTCGCGAAGGCGACGGCCGCGGCGTGGCCGATGCCGCTGTCTCCGCCGGTGATGACGGCGGCTTTGCCGGTCAGTTTGCCCGCCGGCTTGTAGAGCGGCGACTCGATCTCCGGATGGGGCTGCATGGCGGTCTCCGTTCCGGGCTGCCGCGTCTGGTGCTGCGGCGGGAAGATCTGCGTCGTGCCGGCCATTTCATTCGCCTCCTTGCATGCTGTCGGAATCGGCGGAAAGTTCCGCCGCATGCTTAGGTTGGGATAAACGGCAGGCCGTCATGCATCGCGCCGCTTGCCTTGGCTGCCGGGTGGGCCGAATGGTAAGATAGTGCCGTAACCGGATTCGGGAAGAGGGGATCGTGCGTGTTCGGTAAATTTGCGATTTTCAGCTTGCTCTGGATTTTGCTTGGCAACCCGGTTGCCGCCATCGTCGTGCTGATCATCATCCTTTACATATTGGACCGCAGATTCGTCGGCCTGTCCCCGAGCGTGGTGAAACCGTTCAGGCGGGCGCGGCGGATCCGTCAGCTGAAGCAGCAGCTCTCGCTCAACCCGAACGACATGTCCGCGCGGATGGAGCTTGCGCATCTGCTCATCGAGCGCAAAGCATACGGCGAAGCGAGGCGGCTGCTCGAGCCGGCGGCGGAGACGATGGCGCATTCGGCCGAATATTGGGACGATCTCGGCACGGCGCTGCTGTTCACCGGCAGCCGGGCGGAAGGCGAGAGCGCGATCCGGCGGGCGCTTGACATCAATCCGCGGGTGAAATACGGTCAGCCGTACCTGCGGCTCGCCGCGGTGAACCGCGATCAGCCGGAGAAAGCGCTGAAGCTGCTCGACGAACTGCAGACGATCCACTCCTCTTCCTGCGAAGCCTATTACCGGATGGGCATGATCTACAAGGCTCTCGGCCGCAGGGAAGAAGCGCGGCGGGCGCTGGACGAGGCGGCCGCCCTCTATCGCACGCTTCCCCGCTACAAGCGCCGGGAAGAGCGGCCGTGGGCGATCCGGAGCCGGCTGGCGCGGCTGTTCGCATGACCGGGCAGGCCGGCTGGCGCGGCGCAGCGGATCGGGCGGTGCGACCGCGGACGGCATCATCCGGAGAGGAGACAAGCAATGACTCGGCTGGCAGATGAACGATCGGAACAGCTGATGCGGGCGCTGGCCGGCGGCATGCCGCCTGACCGCGTGGCGGAAGGGCATGCCCTTTACCGCGGCGGGCGCGTCCTGGTCATGGAAGTCGTTATGAACACCGTGTACGGCGCGGTGAACGACGGGACGGTGTATGCCGTCACGCTCGATGCGGACGATATGGCGTACAGCACGTGCACCTGTCCGGAGGATGCGGCATGCGTTCATATGGCGGCGCTTTTCTTTCGCTACTGCGAATCGGCGGGCGGGGATGCGGATGCGGTGCTGCGGATGATGACGGAGGGCGCCCGCGGGGACGCGGACGGCGGGGCGGGCGCCGTGTCCGGCGGGACGGACGGCCCGGAGGCGTGGGCGGAATGGTTCGCCGGACGGTTCGGGGCCGTCTGGCAGCAATGCCGCCATTCGCTCCACCCGCTTCAGCCGGTGCTGCAGGAGGCGAAGGGAAAGGCCCGGGATTGGCCGCGTGAGATGCGGCGCCTCCATTGGCTTCAGACCGTGCTGCTCGTGCTGGAGCAGGCCGAGCGCGCCTACGCCGTGACGGACCCGTCGAACCGCTACTATTACGAAATGTCGTTTTCCCGCTCGGTCGAGCCGTGGGTTCAGCATTGGCTGGAGCTGCTGCACGAGACGGAACCCGTCCCGGCGAACGATGCGGAGGAACGATGGCTGCGCGCCATCGCGCTCCGGCTGCGAAATGCCGCGCTTGACGAGACATTTAAACTGCTGCGCTGGGATGAGCTGTATGTCGCGTGGTGGGACCGCTTCGCCGGCTGGCCGGATGCCGTTCGCGAAGAGCGCGAAGTGATCGGACGGCTGGCGGATCAGGTTGCCGATGCGGACACGACTGCGCATTCATCTTCGCCGCGCGCGTCCGCCGTCCTGACCGCCCAGGCCTTCTTCCGCTTCAAGGCGGGCGACCATGCCGGCGCAATCGACGCGATGAGGCGGACGCCGTTCGAGCGCACGTCGACCTTCGTCCTGGGGTTCGCCGAGCGCTGCCTTGCGGAAGGCGATTTCGCCGCGCTGGAACGATGGATGCGGTTCCTGCAGGAGCAGCTTCGCTTGACCCGTGTCGCGGCGGTGCTGAAGCCGTATCTGAAGCTGTGCCGTTCGGCAGACGAGCGGCAGCCGGACAATCCGATGTGGATCCGGATGATGCGGGAGTGGCTGCCCGTATCGTACGGCGAGCTGTCGGCGCATTATCTGTCGCGCGGGCGCATGCGGGAGTGGACCGATCTGCAGCTTGCCATGGGCATCCGGCCGGAGGATCTCGATCCCGGCCATCTCCGCGTTCTGGCGAAGGAGGCGCCGGAACTGCTGCTGCCGCTGTTCCACCGGGCGGTGGACGAGTCGGTGCGCACCCGCGGCAGGCAGGGCTACCGCGCGGCAGTCCGGCATCTCAAGCGGCTGGAGAAGCTGTACCGCGCGGCCGGCCGGGAGGAACGCTGGCGGATGTTCATCCGGGAATTCCGCATCCGCCACGCCCGGCTTCGGGCGCTGCAGGAAGAGCTGCGGTACGCCAATCTGAGCGATGATTGACGGAAGCGGCCGGCCCCGAGGCGGCCAGGCAGGCGCTGCGGGGCCGAATTTCATGCATTTCAACGGATGCGGGGTGCGCCTCACGTCTCGCCGGACAGCTCGTCCAGCGTCTTGCTGAAGCTTGGCGCGAAGCGCTCGAGGAACCATTCCGCCTCGGGCAGCGCCAGCCGGTCGAGCGAAGCTTTGATCTGGCGGAAGGCGACCGCGAATTCCCGGTTGCCGGAGGCCAGCTCGACCGTGCATTTCAGGTAGGCGTCCAGGAGATCGGCGGCTTTCAAATATTTGCGGAGTTCCGCGTCGGAATCGCCGGTGCTCCTTGTGACGGATTCGTTTCGGTCCCCGTCCTGTGCTTCATTTGTTTCGCCGCTGTCGCCGGCTCCGTTCCGCTGCCACGTCTTGCCCGTCAGGAGCGGCGCGTACGCTTCCTTGAGCGGCTCGGGCACCATGGCGGCGAGCCGTTCCGCGGCCAGCGCCTCGATCTCGCGGAAGCTGTCGAGCATGCGCGGATTGTGATGCTTGACCGGCGTCGGGATGTCGCCCGTGAACACTTCGGTCGCGTCGTGGAACAGCGCCATCGCCGCCGCGCGGTTCGCGTTCAGCCGCCTGCCGAAGACGCGGTTGCCGATCTCGCACAGCAGATGCGCCAGCAGCGCGACATGATAGGAATGTTCCGCGACGTTCTCGCGCGTCGTGTTGCGCATGAGGCTCCAACGCTCGATATGGCGCAGACGGTACAGGTACGCCAGAAAATGACTCTCCACTTTGCGCTGACTTCCTTTCTCATCCCCGAGTTCGAACTATCGGATGGTGCTGCGAATTGCGACCGGTTGCGGGTTGGCGCTGGTCGTCCGGCGGCGCAGATGAACGGCATTCTGTGCCGTTAATGGCGATCTCGCGGGTGCCGGCGGGGCCAATAACGGCAATTCGTGCCGTTACAGGCTCGTTGGAGCCGCCCGCCATGGACGACTGCGCGAATTAACGGCATTCTGTGCCGTTAATGGCGATCTCGTACGCGTCGGCGAGGCCAATAACGGCAATTCGTGCCGTTACAGGCTCGTTGGAGCCGCCCGCCATGGACGACTGCGCGAATTAACGGCATTCTGTGCCGTTAATGACGGTCTCGTACGCGTCGGCGAGGCCAATAACGGCAATTCGTGCCGTTACAGGCTCGTTGGAGCCGCCCGCCATGGACGACTGCGCGAATTAACGGCATTCTGTGCCGTTAATGACGGTCTCGTACGCGTCGGCGAGGCCAATAACGGCAATTCGTGCCGTTACAGGCTCGTTGGAGCCGCCCGCCATGGACGACTGCGCGAATTAACGGCATTCTGTGCCGTTAATGGCGGTCTCGTACGCGTCGGCGAGGCCAATAACGGCAATTCGTGCCGTTACAGGCTCGTTGGAGCCGCCCGCCATGGACGACTGCGCGAATTAACGGCATTCTGTGCCGTTAATGGCGGTCTCGTACGCGTCGGCGAGGCCAATAACGGCAATTCGTGCCGTTACAGGCTCGTTGGAGCCGCCCGCCATGGACGACTGCGCGAATTAACGGCATTCTGTGCCGTTAATGGCGGTCTCGTACGCGTCGGCGAGGCCAATAACGGCAATTCGTGCCGTTACAGGCTCGTTGGAGCCGTCCGCCATGGACGACTGCGCGAATTAACGGCATTCCGTGCCGTTAATGGCGATCTCGCGGGTGCCGGCGAGGCCAATAACGGCAATTCGTGCCGTTACAGGCTCGTTGGAGCCGCCCAGACCTGTCCGAAAGTGATCGCCAACGAAACCACGTTCCGTTAATGTCGTTCCCGCAAGCGGTTAAATGCCGCTAACGGCCCCCGTTCCGTTACAAACAAAGCGAAGCTGTCCAGTCCGCCCGACCGCCCTCACCGCGTATTCGCAGCTCATCATCAACTTCCTCTATTCTACCATACTTTCGTTCTCGGGCCGATGCAGGTCTGTGCATCCGGACTTCACTCCCATGCGCGCAAATGTGGTATGATAAGAAGGAGAGCATAGATCAGAGAGGAGCCGGCTGTACATGATCGAACAATTTGAAGAGAGCATATACCGGCTGATCGTCGAGACGTCGACCAATCTGCCGGGCGACGTGCGCCGGGCGATCAAGGCGGCGCAGGAAGCGGAGGACCGCGCGACGCGGGCGGGGCTGTCGCTCAGCACGATCGCGTCCAACATCCAGATGGCGGAGTGCAACGTGTCGCCGATCTGCCAGGACACCGGCATGCCGACGTTCGTCCTGCACGTGCCGGTCGGCGCGAACCAGATCGTCATGAAGGAGAAGATCCGCAGCGCGATCGCGCGCGCGACGAAGGACGGCAAGCTGCGCACGAACTCCGTCGATTCGCTGACGGGCGCCAATTCGGGGGACAACCTCGGCCCGGGGACGCCGGTCATCCATTTCGAGCAATGGGAACGGGACGAGATCGAAGTCCGGCTCATCCTGAAAGGCGGCGGCTGCGAGAACAAGAACATCCAGTACAGCCTGCCCGCCGAGCTGGAAGGGCTGGGCAAGGCCGGCCGCGACCTGGACGGCATCCGCAAATGCATTCTGCACGCCGTCTATCAGGCGCAAGGACAAGGGTGCAGCGCCGGATTCATCGGCGTCGGCATCGGCGGTGACCGGACGACCGGCTACGAGCTGGCGAAGCAGCAGCTGTTCCGCCGCGTCGACGACGTGAACCCGGTTCCGGAGCTGCGGCAGCTTGAAGAATACATCATGGACGCCGCGAACAAGCTCGGTATCGGCACGATGGGCTTCGGCGGCAACGTGACGCTGCTCGGCTGCAAGATCGGCGCCATCAACCGGCTGCCGGCAAGCTTCTTCGTCTCCGTCGCCTATAACTGCTGGGCGTTCCGCCGCCAGGGCGTGCTGATCGACGCCGGAAACGGCGAAATCAAGGAATGGCTGTATCCGCGCGGCGACGAAGTGTCGATGGAAGAAGAGCCGGAGGCGGCCGCGCAGCCCGCGGAGACGGAACAGCGCCGCGAAGTGCGGCTGAAGACGCCGCTGACGGAGGAGCAGGTGCGGAATCTGCGCGTCGGCGACATCGTCATCCTCGACGGCGAAATTCATACCGGCCGCGACGCGCTGCACAAATATCTGGTTGACCATGATTCGCCGGTTGATCTGAACGGCGCGGTCATCTACCACTGCGGTCCGGTCATGCTGAAGGACGAGCAGGGCGAATGGCATGTCAAAGCCGCCGGTCCGACGACGAGCGCGCGCGAGGAGCCGTATCAGGGCGACATCATCAAGAAGTTCGGCGTCCGCGCCGTCATCGGCAAGGGCGGCATGGGCAAGAAGACGCTGGCGGCGCTCAAGGAGCACGGCGCCGTCTATCTGAACGCGATCGGCGGTGCGGCGCAGTATTATGCCGAGTGCATCAAGCGCGTCAACGGCGTGCATTTCCTCGAGTTCGGCATTCCGGAGGCCATGTGGCATCTGGAGACCGAAGGGTTCGCGGCGATCGTCACGATGGACGCCCACGGCAACAGCCTGCACGCCGATGTCGAGCACGATTCGCTCGCGAAGCTTGAACAGTTCAAAGAACCGGTCTTCAAGTAACCAAAGAAGGCAACCGGACGCAAGAAAGCGTGATTCCCACGAGAACTTACCCATCATTCGCATCCGCATTCAACCGGTGGTATGACCGCCGGATGTCGCTGCTGACCCCGGGAGCACTGCTCCTGGGGTTCTTGTGCTCGGACGCGCTGATCGGCGGCGTGCCGCTCGTGCCTTGGCTGTTCGCGTACATCACGTTCGCGATGGGCCTGGGCATCCGCGCGCAAGAGGTGAAGCTGGCGTTCACACGCCCGCTGCCGATGCTGGCGGCGCTCGCCGCGGCCCATATTCTCATGCCGCTGGCGGCATGGGGAGCCGGGAGCGCGCTGTTCGGCGCGGAGTCGCCGTATGTCGTCGGTTTCGTGCTGCTCATGCTCATTCCGCTCGGCATCTCATCGCTCATGTGGGTCGGCGTGTCGGGCGGCCTGCCTGCGCTGATCACCGCGCTCGTCACCGTCAGCTCGCTGCTCAGTCCGCTCATCGTGCCGCTCGGCCTCGACCTGATGTTCGGCGCCGCGATCGAGATGGACACGCGCGGCATCATGCTGGACCTGCTGCTCATCGTTGTCCTGCCGACGGCGGCGGGCATCGCGCTGAACGAGGTGTCGCGGGGCAGGGCGGCCGCCGTCCTGCAGCCCGCCGCAGGCTTCCTCTCGAAGCTGGCGTTCCTTGCGGTCATTGTCCTGAACGCGGCGGCGATCGGACCGCATGTCCATGCGCTCGGCGGCGCCATTCCCGCGCTTCTGCCGGCGGTCGTCTTGCTCGTCGCGATCGGTTACGCCGCGGGATACGCCGCCGCGCTTCCGTGGCGTTGCGCGGAGATGACGACGACGCTGGCGTTCGGCTGCGGCATCCGCAATGTGTCGCTCGGCATCGTCATCGGTCTCGGCTATTTCCGTCCGGAGGCCGCCGTGCCGGTTGTGCTGTCCATTCTCATTCAGCAGCCGGGAGCCGCGCTGTTCCGAAGTCTTCTCAGGAAAATTTACGAGCGGGGGGCTGGCCGAAAGGCGCCCGGCGAGGTTACGATGGAGCGGAAAGGCTGAACCGCGGAGGGGGAAGAGGATGAACAGTTTCCGTTCGCGGCTTGCGGCGGTGATGATCGGCCTGGTCGGAATGGCGGTGGCAGCCGCGGGGATCTACATGGCCGTCACGTTCGAACGGAGCCATTATGATGCCTTGCGGGACAATCTGGTCCGCGAGATCGGACTGATCGAGGATGCCGTCGACTGGCACCCGGCGGCCGGTACGGACGCTTACGCCCGTTTCACGGAGCGGGCGCGGCATTACCGGTCGATCACCGGCGCCCGCGTCACGTTCATCGCCGGCGACGGCACGGTGCTCGGCGATTCGGATCACGATCCGGCGTCGATGGACAACCATCTGAACCGGCCGGAAGTGGCCGAGGCGCAGCGGAAGGGTGTCGGCTACGATGTCCGGCGCAGCGATACGACGCATCACAACATGATGTATGTCGCCGTGAAGCGGGAGGCGGGGGATGCGGGCGGATTCATCCGTCTCGCGCTCGATGTCAGCGAAATCGAGCAAGGCATCCGCCGGCTCTGGTTCGGGCTCATCACCGGGCTGTTGCTGCTCCTCGCGGTCGCGGCGGCGGCGAGCTGGCGGATCGCCCGCGGCATGACGAAGCCGCTGGAAGCGGTCACCCGCGCGGCGCAGCGCATCCGCAACATGGATTACGAAGCCAGGGTCGAGGTGGACCCGCGCGGCGAGATCGGCGAGCTCGGACGCGCGGTGAACGCGATGGCCGAAAGCCTGCAGCAGCAGATGGTGCGCATCCGGCAGAAGGAGAGCCAGCTCGAGAGCGTGCTCGACAACATGACGAGCGGCATCGTCATGATCAATCGCGCCGGCGTCATCCTGCTGCTCAACCGGATGGCCGAGGAGCTGCTCGGCATGCCGGCTCACGAGCTGCTTGGGCGCCAATATACGGAAGCCCGGCAGCAGTACGAACTGGTGCGACTGATCGGGGATGCGTTGGAACGGCGGGAACATCTCCGCGACGAGCTGACGTTCTACTACCCCGAAGAGCGGCAGATCGAGATCAATCTCGTGCCGATCGAGGGCCGGGACGATTCCGGCGGGCTGCTGCTCGTGCTGCAGGACGTGACCGCCATCCGGCGGCTCGAGCGGATGCGGAGCGAATTCGTCGCCAATGTCTCGCACGAACTGAAGACGCCGATCGCCGCGGTGAAAGGTTTCGCCGAAACGCTGCTCGGCGGCGCCGGCGGCGATCCGGAGACGCAGCGTGCGTTTCTCCAGATCATCCATGACGAGAGCGACCGGCTGAACCGGCTCGTGAACGACATCCTCGAACTGTCGAAGATCGAGTCGCGGCGCGCGCCGCTCCTGTTCTCGCCGGTCGAGCTCGGGCCGTTCATCGGGAAGACGGTCGAGCTGCTCGCGAAGGAAGCGGAGCGGAAGAACATCCGGATCGAGACGGAGGTCGGGGACGAACTGTACGTCGAGGCGGATGAGGACCGTCTGCGCCAGATCGTCGTGAATGTGCTGTCGAATGCGATCAATTACACGCCCGAAGGCGGCCGCGTTCGGATCCAGGTTGAACCGGTCGCATCCGGAGACGGGCAGATCGCGGAGGAAGATGACTACGATGCGATCCGCATCCGCATCTCCGACAACGGCATCGGCATCCCGAAGAAAGATTTGCCGCGCATCTTCGAGCGGTTCTACCGGGTGGACAAGGCGCGCTCCCGCAGTTCGGGCGGCACCGGACTCGGCCTGTCCATCGTGAAGCATCTCGTCGAGCTTCACCGGGGGTCGATTGCCGTCGAGAGCACGGTCGGCGTCGGCACGACGTTCACGATCGAACTGCCGGTGCTGCAGGAAAGTGCAGGCGACGCGGGACTCTTTTTACAATAGCTTAACACTTCGCCGGACAGGTCATGGTATAGTAGAGTTGATGATCCCACTCATTCGGGGGTTGCCCATGGCAGAACGCATTCTGGTCATCGAGGACGAGCCGACGCTGGCGCGTCTCCTGTCGTACAATCTGATGCAGGAAGGATACGAGACGACGGTCGAGGGCCACGGCAGCGACGGGCTGCAGGCCGCGCTGCGGCAGTCGTTCGACCTCATTCTGCTGGACATCATGCTGCCCGGCATGAACGGCTTCGAAATTCTCACGAAGCTCAGACAGCACGGCATCCGCACGCCGGTCATCATTCTGACGGCGCGCAATGCGGAGGATGAAGTGGTGCAGGGATTGCGGCACGGGGCGGACGACTACATGACGAAGCCGTTCGGCGTCGCGGAGCTGCTGGCGCGCGTCGCGGCGGTGCTGCGCCGGTCGCGCAGCGGCGAGGCGGCGCCGGCCGCGGAAGAGAACGTCATCCGGGTGGGGGACCTTGCCATCTATCCGGACAAGTACGAGGTGATCGCGGGCGGCGAGCCGGTAGCGCTGAGACCCAAGGAGTTCGAGGTGCTGCTCTATCTCGTGCAGCGTCCGGGCGTCGTCGTGACGCGGGACGATCTGATGAACGTCGTCTGGGGGTTCGACTATATCGGCGGGCAGCGGACGGTCGATGTGCACGTCAGCTCCCTGCGCAAAAAGCTGGAGCTGAGCCCGCAGTCGGTGCAGATCGAATCGATCCGCGGCGTCGGCTACAAGCTCGTGCTGCCCCGGAGGGAGGGGGTAAAACACTGACCATCCGCCTCCCTTTCACTTCCGGCTCCAGGACAGCATCCGCTTCTGGTACGCTTTCGGCGAGCAGTCGTTGTATTTCTTGAACATTTTGTAGAAATGCGCCATGTTCGGAATGCCGATCATTTCCCCGATTTCCGATATGCTGCGGTCTTCCGTCAGGAGAATCCGCTCCGCCCACTTGATCTTCCGGAAGTTGACGTATTCCGTGAAGGAAAGCCCCACCGTCTTCTTGAAAAATTTCACGAAATAATAGTAGCTCATGTTGGCGAGCTTGCAGACGCGGTCCACCTGGATGCGGCCGGTCAGATTCGCTTCAACGTAATCGAAAACCGGCTTGAGCCGCTGCAGGTCGAAGCTGTCGAGCTCCTCGAGCATGCGGCGGTTGTCGTTGCGCAGCAAGAGCAGCAGGATGCGTTTCAGCAGAATGTTCACGGCCAGTTCATAGCCGATCGACTTGGCGGCGGCCTCGTCGAAGATGCGCGTGACGCATTCGGCAATTTCGGCGCGCACTTCGGGCTGTTCCCGGAAAATATAGTTCAGCCGGCTGAGCGGATGCTGCGTCTCGTTGAAATAGCGGAGGTAGGGCATCGTGCTCGGGTCGAAAAATTTGTCCAGGTCAAACTGCAGGACATAATAGTCCAGTTCCCGCGTCACGGCCCGGTCGCAGTGGAGCTGGTTCGAGCCGATCAGGACGATGCCGCCGGGGCCGATATGGTGCTGCTCGTCTTCGATCAGCACGTGCAGCTCGCCGCCGACCACCAGCAGCAGTTCGACTTCCCGATGATAATGCCAGCTGATAAAAACGTCGTCGTAACGCTGCGGGCGAAAAATTTTGAGCGACAACAGCGGATTTTCGTATTCGACTTTCTCCTTGTAGGCCTCCACGCATTTTCACCGGCTTTCACAAAATCGCATAATTGTGCAAACGTTTTTACTTTCGGTCAGCTCTATTCTATCGGGAGTTGAGACCAAAAATCAATAGTACTGTCAGGCGGCTGCATTTTGCAGACAAACCTTAACATTCGTTGGAACTTTAGGGAGTAATGTTCGTATATTCTATTGGAATCACGGAATCGGCAAAGCAGGGGAGGGGTGTGAATGGAAGCGCTGTTCTGGGCATGTCTGATCGGCGGTATCGTCTATTCCGTCGTCACCATCGTGTTCGGCGATATTTTGGGCGATGCGCTGGACGGATTGCTGGACTTCCTGCCCGACGGGCTGGACTGGCTCCATCCGATGACGGTCGTCGGCGGAATCACCGTGTTCGGCGGCGCCGGGCTCATGCTCGGCCATTATACGGACCTTGCCGTGTGGGGCGTTGTCGCCTTCGCGCTGCTGGCCGCCGTCGTCATCGGAGCGGGCGTCTATTTCTTCTATGTCCGGCCGATGCGGGCGACGGAAAGTTCCACGGGCTACTCGATGGAGGAAATGCCGGGCAAGCTGGCCGAAGTGCTCGTTCCGATTCCCGCCGACGGCTACGGGGAGGTGATGCTCCGGATGGGAGCGGCCGGGGTGACGAACCGGATGGCCGCGAGCTTCGACGGCGTGCCGGTGGAGGCCGGCGCACAGGTCGTCGTCGTCGAGGTGCGGGACGGCACGCTGTACGTCTCCAAGCTGGATTCCGATTTTTCAAACAATATTCTGGATGAGAGGAGATAGTCTATGATCGAATGGATTCCGATTATTGTTATCGTCGTACTGGTCTTGCTTGGCCTGGCGTTCTGGGCGCGCTACAAGACGGTCGGTCCCGACGAAGCGATGATCGTCACCGGCTCGTTCCTCGGCAACCGCAATACGGTGATTGACGAAAGCGGCCGCAAGATCAAGATCGTCCGCGGAGGCGGCGCGTTCATCCTGCCGATCTTCCAGAAGGCCGAATTCATCTCCCTGCTGTCGCACAAGCTGGACGTGTCGACGCCGGAAGTGTACACCGAGCAAGGGGTTCCGGTGCTCGCCGACGGCGTGGCGATCATCAAGATCGGCGGTTCGATCGAAGATATCTCGACCGCTGCCGAGCAGTTCATGGGCAAGCCGATCGAAGCGCTGAAGGGCGAGGCGCAGGAAGTGCTGGAAGGCCATCTGCGCGCCATCCTCGGCTCGATGACGGTCGAGGAAGTGTACCGGAACCGCGACAAGTTCGCCCAGGAAGTGCAGGGCGTGGCGGCGAAGGACCTGAAGAAAATGGGGCTGCAGATCGTCTCGTTCACGATCAAGGACGTGCGCGACAAGCATGGTTACCTCGAAGCGCTCGGTAAGCCGCGCATTGCGATGGTGAAGCGGGACGCCGAGATCGCGGAGGCGGAAGCGATCCGCGACGCGCGCATCCAGAAGGCGCGGGCCGAAGAAGAGGGCATGAAGGCGGAACTGCTGCGCGACACGAACATCGCCGAGGCGACGAAGGAGAAGGAACTGAAGGTCGCCGCGTTCAAGAAAGAGCAGGACATGGCGCGGGCGGAAGCCGACCAGGCGTATGCCATCCAGGAAGCGCGCGCGAAGCAGAGCGTCGTCGAAGAGCAGATGAAAGTCGAGCTGGTGCGCAAGGAGCGCGAGATCGATCTCGAAGAGAAGGAAATTCTGCGCCGCGAGAAGCAGTATGACGCGGAAGTGAAGAAGAAGGCGGACGCCGACCGGTACGCGATCGAACAGGCGGCGGAAGCGGAGAAGGCAAGACGCATCCGCGAGGCCGAAGCGATGCAATTCCGCATCGAAGCGGAAGCAAAGGCGCAAGCGGAGCAGAAGCGGCTCGCCGGCCTCGCCGAGGCGGAAGCCGAGCGCGCCCGCGGCTCCGCGGAAGCCGAAGTCATCCGGCTGCGCGGTCTCGCCGAAGCGGAGGCGAAGGAGAAGCTGGCCGAAGCGTTCGAGAAATTCGGCGAAGCGGCCGTGCTGGACATCATCGTCAAGATGCTGCCGGAGCTGGCGTCGAAGGTGGCGGAGCCGATCCGGAGCATCGACAAGCTGACCGTCGTCGACACCGGCCACGGCGAAGGCGCCGCGCGTGTCAGCAACTACGTCACGTCGCTCATGGCGACGGCACCGCAGATGCTCAAGGACGTCTCGGGCATCGACGTCGAAGGGCTGATCAAAGGGCTGACGAACCGGCTCGGCTCGGGTTCGAATCCGGGCGGCAGATCGGAAGGATAACCCGGAAGGGCGTCTGACGCAACAGAGCTTAATGGAATCGGTCAACAGCAAGCCCCCGTGTGAAGCGCCGGCGAGCGCCGGGGGCTTGCATTTTTTTGCTGGCGGATCAAACCGGTGCATGGCAAGTCCGGGCGATGTTCGCTATGATGAAAGTGTAGCGATGCGGGTTCCGCGCTGTTTGGCGGTGAAGTTCTTATTGATCGGAGGAATGCGGCATGACGACCCGGTATCCCGGCCTGACCGATTCGTTCCGCCTCGAGCGGCTGCACCATCCCGGCGGAAAAGTGCGGATGGTGCTCGACACCGACACGTACAACGAGATTGACGACCAATTCGCCGTCATCTTCGCGCTCGGATCGCCGGAGCGGCTGAAGATCGAAGCGCTGTGCGCCGCGCCGTTCCACAACGAACGGTCGGACGGACCCGAAGACGGCATGGTGAAGAGTTATGAGGAATTGCAGCGCATTGTGAGAATTGCGGGCGCGGCCGGCCGGATTCCGATTTATGAAGGGTCGCGCGGCTGGATGGCCGGGCCGGACCGGCCGGTCGAGAGCGAAGCGGCGCGGCGCATCGTCGAGCTGGCGCTCGCATCGCCGGACGACGACCCGCTCTACGTCGTCGGGATCGGCGCCATTACGAATGTGGCGTCCGCCATCCTGATGGAGCCGCGGATCATCGGCAAGATCGTCGTCGTCTGGCTCGGCGGGCATGCGCCGTGGTGGGATCATACCCGCGAGTTCAACATGATCCAGGACGTTCACGCCTCGCGCGTCGTCCTGGACTGCGGCGTGCCGCTCGTGCTTGTGCCCTGCATGGGCGTCGCGTCGCACCTCCTGACGACGAAGGCGGAGATCGATCTGCATCTCGGAGAATGCGGCGCGATCGGCAGGTATCTGGCGGAGACGTACGCGGCCTGCAGCGATGACCATTACGCGTACTCGCGCGTCATCTGGGACATCTCGACGATCGGCTGGCTGCTGGATGAGCGCAGCGTGCCGTGCCGCATCGTGCACAGCCCGATCCTGAACGAGGGCGGCACCTACAGCTTCGATCAGGGCAGACATTTGATCAAGATGGCGCAGCATGTGCGGCGGGATGCCGTTTTCCGCAGTCTGTTCGACCGGGTGCGGAAGCTGGCGGGGCAGGCAAAAGGTCAATCAGAGTGATTCTGATTGGCCTTTTTTCCCGATCATGCGGAGAGGGGATCCGGATGGAATACATTGACCGTTATCGCGGCGAACTGTTGGAGGTGTTCGCGGAGGCGGAAGCGGAGGCCGGGCGGTTCCCGGACGAGCTCGGCCGGCTCGGGCGGGAGCTCATCGGCGCTTGCCATCCGCTGAAGACGGGCGGGAAGGCGAGCGGCATCGCGTACCTGCTGCCGTATTGGATGGACGACATCACCGGCCTGGGCAGCCGCGTCTGCCGCGACCTGGCCGTCGGCAGCCTATTCGCGATGCTCCACTACTCGATCGTCGACGATCTGATGGACGGGCCGGAAGCGGCGCCGGCCGACCCGAGGCGGCTGCTGGCGCTCGGCCAGCTGTTCCACGCGGCGTTCCAGGCGCGCTATGCGCGCCATGCCGCGGCCGATCCGGAGCGGCTGTGGGCGTTGTACGCCCGATACGCCGCGGAATGGGCGGCCGCGGTCGGCGGCGAGCCGGAGCGCCGCGCGGACCCGCTCGACGTCCGGCAGCTGGCCCGCAAGTCGGCGCCGGTGAAGCTCGGCGCGGCGGCGATGCTTATGGCTGCCGGGATGGACGAGCGGCTGCCGGCGGTCGAAGAGGCGCTCGACCTCGCGCTGGCGGTGCTGCAGCTGTCCGATGACTGGCAGGACTGGGCCGAAGATCTGGCCGCTCCCAACGGTAACGCCTTCCTGACGATCGTCCGCGACGCGCTGGGGCCGGACGATGCCGAAGCCGGTGAGCCGCGCCCGTTCACAGAGCGGGACGTCAAGGCGGCCGTCTTCCGCCGCGGCGCCCTGGCCCGCCTGTCCCGCATCGCGGACGCGTACGCCGGCCGCATCGATGAGCGGGCGGCGCCGCCCATGCTGATCCTCTTCGCCCGGACGCTCGCGGACGGCATCCGCCGGGGCGCGGAAGAAGCGGAGGCGGAAGTGTCGCGGCTGATTGCCGGCCATGGATTTTCCAAATTAATTTCGGATCTATCAAAAACCTAGATACTAGAAACAATTTACATGGTATAATCAGGAAGAAGCTCGTCTTTAATCCATGATGAAAGGGTGTGTGCGCGATGTCGACGACGATGACAGAACGCATCGATGCGGATCAGCTCCGGGAAGACATCATCCGCAAAGCCTGGGACGACGAATCGTTCAGGCAGCGGCTGCTGGCCGAACCGAAGCAGACGATCCGCGACGCGTTCGGTATCGAAATTCCGGAAGGACACGAACTGCTGGTGGTGGAGGAGACCCCGACCCGGCACGTGCTTACGATTCCGCCGCGGCCGGAGGATGTCTCCGCCATCGTCGCCAGGCCGGCCGGGTACTGGTGGTGATCATTCCGGATGGACGGCCGGGAACCGGAGCGTGACTTCGGTTCCTTTTCCGATTTTGCTGTCGAACGAGATGGTGCCGTTCATCGCCTCGATGATGCGGAACGTCACCATGAGGCCAAGGCCGGTTCCTTTCGTCTTGGTCGAGAAATAAGGCGTCCCCAGCTTTGCGATCTGCTCCTCATCCATGCCGCTTCCGTTGTCGCGGATCCGGATGACCGCCTGTCCGTCCTGCCTGTACGCCCGGATCACGATCTCGCCTCCGCTCTCCATCGCCTCGATGCCGTTCTTGATGAAATTGATGATGGCCTGTTTGAACCGGGAAGCATTGCCTTCGATCCTGATCCCGTCCTGCACGTCGAATCGGAGCGTGACGCCGTTCAGCGAGGCATGCGGCGACATGATGGCGTAAATTTTGTCCAGTTCGTCGGCGATGTCGAGCACGGCGAATTCGTCCATCTCCGGCTTCGCGAAGGTGAGGAAATCCGTAATGATGGAGGAGGCGCGGTCCAGTTCCTCGATCGCCATGTCGTAATATTTCCGGTTCGACAGTTCCCGTTCCGCAAGCAGCTGCAGGAAACCGCGCGTCACCTGAAGCGGATTCCGGACTTCATGGGCGACGGACGCGGCGAGGTCGCTGATGATTTTCAGCTTCTCCGCGCGCTGCAGCCTGCGGTTGTAGTCTTCGCGTTCCTTCGTGTAGGCGATCACGGCGGCGTGGTCGCGGGCGATTTTCGCGGACAGAATGACGATCAGCGCGACGAGCAGCACGAGGGTGCCGAATTTCCACAAGATCGGATCATAAGGCTCGTCCCTGAAATAGTACATCGCCAGATCGGCGGCCGCCGACGTTGTCAGGACGAAGATGCCGCCGGACAGGACGGCGCCGTGCCAGTTGCCGCGGATGGTGACGGCCACGGCCAGCACGGCGGTGATCACGAACGCGGCCAGCATCAGCATGCCGAGGATCGTGGTTGTGACCAGATCGTATCCCGATGCGAACCGTTCGGGCATCCAGACGTACAGACCGACCATCAGGAAGCACAGCCCGGCATAGCCTCCCATTACCTGCCGAAGCCGGGTGTAGAACGGATATAGGCCCATGAAGACGGTGTCGGCAAAATACATGAACGCTGGAGCCGCAGCGAACAGCGCCATATCGTACGCCAACGGCAGCCACGCGATTCGCGGTTCGAACAGTATGTAGGGGAGAGGAGAATAGGTGAAGACGAGCGTTCCGGCGGACAGGGCGATAATCGAGAGGGACAGCCAGAACGCGCGCACGCTGCGCGTCAGAAATCCGGTGCAGGCCAGCATGATGACGCCGAGCATGAGCATGCCGCCGCCGAGCACCAAATCCGGCATCTCCCGACGGATAAAGGCGGCGGTGAGCGACTGGAATTCGCCGATCCGGATGGCGGAGTAGACGCCGGCTCGCTCCTCCGTCGTGCCGATCCGGATGAGCAGCGTCACGGCATCCGTGTCGGCCGGGAGCGGCAGGAACAGTTTACTCACGTCGAACCGGACCGAGCGGGTCGACTCGTGCAGAAGCATACCGTCCGCGTAGACGGACAGGTTCCGGCCGTACAACCGGTTTACCAGCAGCGCCGGTTGACGATAAGATGCGGTAGGCGGGAGCTGGACGCGAACCCAGACGCCCGACGCATCCGCCGGCATCCGCGTCAACTGTCCGGCCGACGAAGCCGCCCAGGCCGACGCTTCCTCCAGCGGCCGGTCGCGGTTTACGCCGTCGGCGCGGATCCACTGAATCTCCCAATGCCGGATCAGCTGCTCCCCCCTGCCGTCCGCCGCCTCCGCATGATGAGCATTGGAGAGTGTAAAAAGAACAATGAACAACAACCAGTACCGTAACGCGCGCAAGAAGACATCCCCTGTCTCGATCTGAAGTGTGCCCGATGGTGTCGATTACGAATGCATCCACTCCTGAACCGTCAGCAAGATGAAAATCTGGCATGATATTCTATAATGTACCATCGTTTCGCCATCCATAAAAATACTCCCGTGAGCCGGCCGGACCGGACTGCAGGGAGCGAAAACACGGCTGGAGACAAACGTTCTCAGCCGGCGCCTTGGCCGTTGAGGCTGTCGAAGAAGCGGCTGATCGCATAGCCTGCCGCGCCGCGCACCGCCGAATGCTCGCCCAGCTCGGCGAACAGGAGGCGCATGCCTTCCCGGTTGTAGGTTTGCGTGCGGCGCTCGATCTCGCGTTCAATGGCGTCGCGGACGAACCGTTCGGCGATGCAAATCCGGTTCCCGAGGATGACCGCTTCCGGATTGAACACATTCACAATATTCGCGATGCCTGTGCCCAGATAGGCGCCGATCGTCTCGAGCAGGCGGACGGCTTGCCCGTCGCCGCTCTCCGCCGCGGCGCACGCCGCTTCGAAGGAGGCGTACGGCTCGCCGTGCTCGATCAGCGCTTTCTCGGAGGCGTACAGTTCCCAGCAGCCGAGATTGCCGCAGCTGCACTGGCGGCCGTCCATCGCAATCGACATGTGGCCGAGCTCACCCGAGAACCCGGACTTGCCGCGGTACAGTTCCCGGTTGATGATGATGCCCGTGCCGATGCCGATCCCGACGCTGACATAGATTTGGTCGGCAAAGCCCCGCCCCGCGCCGTAGCGAAGTTCGCCGGCGGCGCCGGCGTTCGCCTCGTTGTCGATGACGCACGGCAGGTTGAACCGTTCCTCGACCAGCCGCCTGAGCGGCACGTTCCGCCAGTTAAGGTTCGGCGCGAACAGAATCGTCCCGCCGTCGTCGACGATGCCCGACACACCGATCCCGATGCCGACGACGCCGTACCGGCTCGCCGGCGCGTCCCCGATCAACCCGCGGATGACATCATGAAGGAGGGGCAGCACGTCCTCCGGGCTGCGCCTTGCAATCTTTGTCTCGCGGCGTGCGACGGGCGTGCCCGCCAGATCCGTCAGCAATCCGCGGATGTAATTCACGCCGACATCGATGCCGACCGCATAGCCGGCTCCGGCGTTGAACAGCAGCATGACCGGCTTCCTTCCGCCGCTCGACTCGCCGGTGCCGATCTCCGATACGAGCCCGCCGGCGATCAGATTGGAGACGAGGCTCGACACGGTCGCCTTGTTCAGCCCGGTCCGCTCCGAGATGCGCGCGCGGGAGAGCGGCGATTCATTGCGTATGCATTCCAGCACGATGGCGGTATTGATCCGCCGGATCAGGGCGGAGTCGCCAGTCCCGCTCAATCTATGCATGGTTCAATCCCTTCCATGTTCAAGCGGCGTTCGCCGCAATTCGACAGTAGAGTTCCACGTAATCATAACATAAATTGACGGAAATGCGGAAATCATTCCTTTTCAGGTTGATGAGGTTTTAACATGAAATCGGAAAGTAACCTTATCAAAAGTTGAAAGATCCGTGTTGTGATAGTGTTTCTTCGTCATAAAAAGTTGCTAATTTTTTTGCAAAATAAACAGGACACTGCATGCCTCTTGTCAAAGG
>Ga0207875_100106_pt1 | contig 65435 bp, 68 predicted proteins | sample CeladaPassage60A_FD_187476 | JGI IMG/M metagenome (GOLD analysis project Ga0207875, IMG submission 187476) | Cellulose-adapted microbial communities from the Joint BioEnergy Institute, USA - Passage3 60A (SPAdes) (version 2) | ecosystem: Engineered > Bioreactor > Continuous culture > Unclassified... | reverse complement strand
ACGTGTTACTCACCCGTCCGCCGCTGAGCCCGAAAAGGAGCAAGCTCCCCTCGGGCTCCGCCCGACTTGCATGTATTAGGCACGCCGCCAGCGTTCGTCCTGAGCCAGGATCAAACTCTCCATCAAAACATTTATGCTCATCCGAAACTCAAAGGCGCTTTGTCTTGTTCAGTTTTCAAGGTTCAAGTTCCAAGCGACATGATCTAGTATAATATAAAGCTGATAAAAAGGCAATGGTATTTTATGGTGGAGCCTAGCGGGCTCGAACCGCCGACCTCCTGCATGCGAAGCAGGCGCTCTCCCAACTGAGCTAAGGCCCCATATGAATGATCGGATATCGGGAAGACAGGATTTGAACCTGCGACCCCATGGTCCCAAACCATGTGCTCTGCCAAGCTGAGCTACTTCCCGTTATTGAAAAAGGGATGCTCTTTTCACGCCCGGCAGAAGTTGAACCTATACACTTCTGAACCGGTTGATCGATTCAATCGGCCGCCAGCCGCATCATGCCGAGGGCCGGACTCGAACCGGCACGGTAGTAACCCACCCCAGGATTTTAAGTCCTGTGCGTCTGCCAATTCCGCCACCCCGGCCGAATAAAGCGGAAGACGGGACTCGAACCCGCGACCCTCACCTTGGCAAGGTGATGTTCTACCACTGAACTACTTCCGCACTGAGAATGCGGGTGAAGGGATTCGAACCCCCACGCCTCAACGGCGCCAGACCCTGAATCTGGTGCGTCTGCCAGTTCCGCCACACCCGCATGATATAGTGAGCCATGGAGGATTCGAACCTCCGACCCTCTGATTAAAAGTCAGATGCTCTACCTGCTGAGCTAATGGCTCGTTGTAATAATCGATTTTTGAACTTCTCAAGGTCGGACCAGATGCGCTTTCCTCTCCCGCCAATCCGGCGATGCCGGATGCGTCGGGACAACCCGCAGGCTATTCAGCGATGAGCCGCTCGTTGCTCTGCCCGCCTGGCCAATGGCTTGTCGTATTAATCGCATCTTTTTACATTTACAAGATTGAGTCAGATGTCCAACTGTTTTGAGTGAGAAATCTTCACGACTCATATATAATAACCATTTTTTTTAATCATGTCAACATCCACTTTGCGATTGATGTGAAAAATTTTTATCGTATCCGGAAGCCAAGCAAAAACGGCGTTTGTCCGCCCACGGCAAATCTCCGGGAAAATCTGCTTTAAGGCTTAAAAAGCGTACACCCGCAGAAAGCAAGCATAAAAGGAAAACCTTTTTGCAAAAAAGGAGGGGAGAACTGTCCCAAAAGCCGGTAAAACAGCCTTGGGACAGACCCTTTTCATCAGCCCGGAAAGCGGAAGCGCCCCAGTCAGCGGTTGCGCATCAGCGGGAAAAGAAGAACGTCCCGGATGGAAGGCGAATCGGTCAAAAGCATAACGAGTCGGTCGATGCCGATGCCCAAACCTCCCGTAGGCGGCATGCCGTATTCCAGTGCTTCAATGAAATCTTCGTCCATCATGTGGGCTTCTTCATTCCCTTGCGCCCGTTCCTTCAGCTGTTCTTCAAATCTTTCCCTTTGATCGATCGGATCGTTCAATTCGGAGAAGGCGTTGGCATGTTCCCGGCCGACGATGATCAGCTCAAAACGGTCGGTAAAACGGGGATCCTTTTCGTTTTTCTTGGCCAACGGCGATATTTCCACGGGATGCCCGTAAACAAAGGTGGGCTGGATCAAATGATGTTCGACCTTTTGTTCAAAAAATTCATTGATGATGTGCCCGACCTGCATATTGTCATTGATTTCGACCCCATGTTCCTTTGCCAGTTTGCGGGCATCTTCCAAAGACATCTTTTCCCAAAAATCAACACCGGTATATTCTTTGATCAAATCAACGATATGGGCCCTTTTCCATTTGGGGGTCAAATCCACTTCATGTTCGCCGTATTGAATGACGGTCGTTCCCAAAACTTCCTTGGCCGTATGGGCGATCAGATCCTCCGTCAAGTCCATGATATCATGGAAATCGGCATAGGCTTCATAGAGTTCAAGCATGGTAAATTCCGGATTGTGCCGGGTGGAAATCCCTTCGTTGCGGAAGACGCGGCCGATTTCGTACACCTTCTCCAGTCCCCCGACGATCAGCCGTTTCAAATGCAATTCGATGGCGATCCGCATATATAAATCCATATCCAAGGCGTTATGATGGGTGATGAAGGGCCGTGCGGCCGCACCGCCGGCGATCGTATGCATCATCGGCGTTTCGACTTCCAAAAAGCCCTTTTCATCCAAATAACGGCGGATGGATTGGATGATGCGGCTCCGGGTAATAAAGGTTTGTTTGCTCTCGGGATTGACGATGAGGTCGAGATACCGCTGACGATAGCGCTGTTCGATGTCCTTCAGACCGTGATATTTATCCGGCAAGGGGCGCAGCGATTTCGTCAGTATTTGGAAATCGTTTGCCTTAATCGTCAATTCCCCGACCTTCGTTTTAAAGACTTGGCCCTTTACCGCGACAATGTCTCCCAAATCGGCCATGTCGAAGATTTCATATTGTTCTTCTCCGACGGTATCTTTACGGACATAGATTTGAATTTGTCCCGTCAGATCTTGAAGGTGGGCAAAACCGACCTTCCCTTTTCCCCGTTTGGTCATGATCCGGCCGGCAAATTGCACGTAAATATTTTTCGGCTCCAATTCCTCATTGGGCATGTCCCCATACAAACGGAAAAGTTCCTCGGCACTATGGGTTCTATCGAAACGTTTGCCAAAAGGATCGATTCCTCTGGCACGCAGCTCCTCCAATTTTTCACGCCGCACTTTCAACTGGTCATGTGTCTCTTCATGGCTCATCGAAAATCATCTCCACCATTTTATTTAAACGGGATTAATGGTCAAAAATCGGCACTAAAACAGGAAAACTGCCAGTGGCCTACTGGCAGCAAAAGATACACCCCTATTATAGGGGATGCGAAAACCGGTTGTCAAACATCCGATAACGGAAAGCCTTTGATTCCGGGCAGTTCTCCTTGATGGGCATCCGCTCGATGCCCGTGCCGTTTTGAATGCGACAGAAATCGAAAAACTGAAAAATTCGGTCCCGGTGCAAAGCAGGGCCCGTTTCCGTTGCCGTCCGGAGGTCCGGTTCCTCCCCTTATTTTACCCGCAAACAGCTTGCTCCTTTAAAATTGCCCGGCAACCGCGCTGATTCCTCACAGCCACCAAGGACAATACACGCCGTGAAAAATCAGCCGTTTTTTCGGACTCCTTCAAGGGAAGGAAAAAGCCGGCGGTTAAAAGTCCCCGGACGGCCGGAAGCCGTCTTATCTTCGGCACGGGGGGACCCGTCAAACGGCCTTTTTCTGCAATTCTTCTTCCCCTTCCGATTCTTCCACCAGGGCGTAAAGCAATTTCACCAGTTCGTCCCGCGTCGTGCAATTGTTGATGGCGTTCCGGTATTTGCCGTTTCCGCGGATTCCTTTTAAATACCAGGCCGCGTGCTTCCGCATTTCCTTTAAGGCGATTTCTTCCCCTTTCAAAGCGATCAGCCGGTCCAAATGCAAGATGCAGACGTCGATTTTTTCCCGGACGGAAGGTTCTCCGATCAATTCCCCGGTTTCCAAATATTTTACGGTGCGGTAAATCATCCACGGGTTGCCCAGCGCGGCCCGTCCGATCATGACGCCGTCGACGCCGGTTTCATCCAGCATCCGTTTCGCATCCTGCGGGGTCTTCACGTCGCCGTTCCCGATGACGGGGATGGAAACGGCCTCCTTGACTTGGCGGATGATGTCCCAATTGGCTTTTCCTTCATACATTTGCACCCTGGTGCGGCCGTGAACCGCAACGGCGGCGCCCCCCGCCCGTTCCACGGCCTGGGCGTTTTCCACCGCGTAAATATGCTGGTCATCCCAGCCGATCCGCATCTTCACCGTGACGGGTTTTTCGACGGCGTCAACGACGGCGGATACCATTTCGTATATCTTATTCGGGTCCAGCAGCCATTTTGCCCCGGCTTCGCATTTAATCACTTTGTTGACCGGGCAGCCCATGTTGATATCGATAATGTCCGCATTCGTGTTTTTGTCGACGAACTTGGCGGCCTCTACCAAAGAATCCTTGTCGCCGCCGAAGATCTGCAGGCTGATCGGTTTTTCCCGTTCGTCGATGTAGAGCATTTTCATCGTTTTTTCATTCCGGTAAATGATCCCTTTATCGCTGATCATTTCCGCGCAAACCAGGCCCGCTCCGAATTCCTTCACCGTCAAACGGAAGGCCGAATTGCAGACGCCGGCCATGGGCGCCAGCACGACCCGGTTTTTGATCTTCACATTGCCGATTTGAAACATTTCTCCGCCTCCTTTTCCGATCAATTTTTTTTATAGGTTACGATTTCCTCCAGCTCAATATCCAATACCCGGGCAATATCCATCAATATTTTCCGCGTGGGAAGCCGGTTGCCCCTTTCGATTTCCCCCAATACGGAAACGGAAACATGGATTTTTTCGGCCAGTTCCCTTTGCGTGTATCCCTTCAATTTCCGAAAGGCCCGGATCCTTCTTCCCCAATATTCTTCTTCCATAATATGACCCCTTCATCAGATATTGATTGCAAATGGGTTTTCACCGTTTTTCCCGTTCCCGGTATGACCAGATCCGGATCGATTTCCGCCAGCGGCACGAGAACAAAAGCGCGCTCGAGCATGCGCGGATGGGGAATGGTCAGCCTTTCGCTGTCGATCTGTTCGCGGTTATAAAGCAAAATGTCCACGTCGACCGTCCTGGGTCCCCATCTGATGATCCTTTTTCTTCCCAATTGTTGTTCAATCCTCTGGCATATGTCCAAAAGATCGAAGGGGGACCATTCGGTTTCCAATTTTACCGCCAAGTTTAAAAATTTTCCCTGTTCCGTATACCCTACCGGATCCGTCTCGTAGACGGACGAAATTTTCGTCAGCCGGATCTTCCCGGCATCCCGCAGTTTTGCCAAAGCCCGCCGCAAATAATCAAGACGGTCATCCATGTTGGAGCCGAGGGAAAGATAGGCGGTATTTTTCCTGAGGGTTCTGCCGTTCATTTTACGACCTCCCCCTTTTTTCATCCGGCGGAATCCGACGGCCGGCGGCAACCTCCGGGCACGGGCGGCCCCATGCCGGTTTTCCGGTTCCGGCCGGTCCGCCCCAAACGCCCGCGTTTTTAGAAAATCGCACCCTTTTTTCCTTCGGGCTCAAGGCGCTTCTTTCCCGCTCCCGCCCGGAAGGTCATCCCGCGTCCGGGTAATTTCAACGGCAACGGAGCCGACGTGGCCCGCAATGGGCGGATTCGGTTTCGTTACGGTTACCGTGCAGCTTTTCACCGCCGGAAATTTTTCCAGCAGATGCCGGGCAATCGTTTCCGCCACGGCTTCGATCAATCGGAAGGTGTTTTCTTCCACCACCGTCCGGCAAAGCCGGTACAGCTCTTCGTAATTGACCGAATCGGCCAGACGGTCGGTGCCGCCCGCCCGGCGCAGATCCGTTTCAACGGCCAGATCCACTATAAAACGCTGGCCGAGCCGGTTCTCTTCGGGAAAAACCCCGTGATAACCGTAAAATTCCATTTTATGCAAATAGATTTTGTCCACTTCGGCATACCTCGCATCGCTGGATTGTTCGGCGGGATCATGCGGAAGCTTTTCCCGTCAATATATCCATCATTTTGACCATTCGGGAAATTTCCTTTACGTCATGGACGCGCACGATGTCGCAGCCTTTCATGATGCCGTAACAAACCGTCGCCCCCGTCCCCTCCAGCCGTTCCGAAACGGGGAGATTCAAGGCGTGCCCGATCATCGACTTCCGCGATGTCCCGAGAAGGACGGGATAGCCCAAGGCGCTGATCTTGTCCAAATTTTTCATGACTTCGATGTTTTGTTCGTAGGTTTTGGCGAAACCGATTCCGGGATCGAGGATGATTTGGCTGTCCCGGACCCCCCGCTTTTTGGCGATGTTGATGCTTTCGTAAAGATCGTACAGCACGTCGCGCATGAGCGATTCGTAATCCATGTAGTCCCGGTTGTGCATCAGGATGATCGGGACCTCATATCGGGCGGCGACATCGGCGATTTCCGGATCCTTTTTCGCTCCCCAAATGTCATTGATGATATGGGCGCCGGCCTTCAAGGCCCTTTCGGCGGTTTCCGCCTTGTAGGTGTCCACGGAAATCGGCACGGAAATCCTTTTGGACATCTCCTCGATAAAAGGGAGGATCCGACGGATCTCTTCCTCCGCCGGTACGGGGGTGTGTCCGGGCCTCGTGGATTCTCCTCCGATATCGATGATGTCCGCCCCGTCGTTCACCATTTCCGCGGCATGTGCCAATCCCTTATCAAGTTCATTGTAAAGGCCGCCGTCGGAAAAAGAATCGGGGGTCACGTTCAGGATCCCCATGACATAGGTTTTTTTCCCGAAGTCAAGGGCAAAGGAATCCCATTCCATCTTCCCCTTCATGTTTGAACCTCCAGTCTTTTGTAAACCCTATTTTAACATAAAAAGTGCCATCTTCTCCAAAGGAAAACAGACGGAAATAACCGGCAGGAAGACAGGAAAAAACGGAGATTTTCCGGAATACCTTCCGAAAATCGAAAGCCCCGTTCCTTCGCCTTTCATGCAAAAAAGTCTTGGATCGCCTCGTACGACGGTTCATCGGGCAAACAATCCCCGGCAACAAAAAATCCGGCAAAATCCATCTTGCGATGAAATTTTGCCGGATTCCGAACCGGAATGGAAAAGGGGGTTATTCAAACTGATACAGGGGGGTGCTCAAATAGCGTTCGCCGTTGCTGGGCAGGATGGCCAAAACCTTCTTGCCTTTGCCCAGTTTCTTCGCTACGGTAATCGCGGCATACATGGCGGCGCCGGATGAAATTCCGCCCAAAATCCCTTCATTTCTGGCGGCCTTTCTCGCATATTCGAAGGCCTGTTCCGTCGTCACCTGGATGACTTCATCGTAAATTTTCGTGTCCAACACTTCCGGAACAAATCCCGGACCGATTCCTTGGATTTTGTGGGGGCCGGGTTTGCCGCCGGAAAGAACCGGGGAGTCCTTCGGTTCAACGGCATAGATCTTGATATTCGGATATTTTTCGCGCAAAACTTGCCCCGCTCCGGTAATGGTGCCTCCCGTGCCGACGCCGGCGACGAAGGCATCCAGTTGGTCACCCATTTGTTCGACGATTTCCGGACCGGTGGTCAGGCGGTGAATTTCCGGATTGGCCGGGTTGTTGAATTGCTGCGGCATAAAGTAACCGTGTTCTTTCGCCAGTTCCTCCGCTTTTTTTACGGCGCCTCTCATGCCCTCTGCGCCGGGGGTCAAAACGAGTTCGGCCCCATAGGCCCGCAGCAGGTTCCTCCGTTCCAGGCTCATGGTGTCGGGCATGACAAGGACCGCCTTATAGCCCTTGGCCGCGGCCACCATCGCCAGGCCGATGCCGGTATTGCCGGAAGTCGGTTCGATGATCGTCGCGCCGGGCTTCAGCAATCCCTTTTTTTCCGCGTCTTCGATCATCGACAGAGCGATCCGGTCTTTTACGCTGCTTCCGGGATTCATAAACTCCAATTTGACATAGACCTCGGCAGAATCTTCATCGACGATCCGGTTCAATTTGACGATCGGGGTGCGTCCGATCACTTCCGTAATGGAATTCACCGCTTTCAACATTTCTTCCACTCCCAATTCCTAGTAAATTTATTGGATTAATTCAATTTTACGACTGCAGGGCGCCCATTGTCAAACGTCAGTTTACCGCTTTTTCCTTTGGGCGGCGGCCTTCATTTCCTCCAATTCTTCCCTGTTAAAGAAATATTTCTCGTTGCAAAAGCGGCATTGGGTTTCCGCGAAACCGTCTTCGTCGATGATCGATTGCAATTCCTCGCCGCCGAGGCTGATCATCGCATCTTTAAATTTTTCCTTGCTGCAGCTGCAGGCAAACCGCACGGGAAACCGTTCAAGAAATTTCAATTCCCCTTCTCCGGCGATTTCCTTCAGCAAATCTTCCGGCGAAACCCCCTTTTCGATCATTGTGGAGACGGGAGGCAGCCCCTTGATCCGGTTTTCCAAATCGGCGACGACCGATTCGGGGGTTTCGGGCATCACCTGCAAAATAAAGCCGCCCGCGGCCCGCACGGAATGATCCGGATTGACCAGCACCCCCAAGCCCACCGCCGAAGGCACTTGTTCCGACGCGGCAAAATAATAGGTAAAATCCTCACCCAGTTCCCCGGAGACCAAAGGAACTTGTCCGGAAAATTTTTCTTTCAGGCCGAGGTCCTTGACGACCGTCAATGTCCCCGATTTTCCCACCGCCCGTGCCACGTCCAATTTACCCTGCTCGTTCGGGCCGAAATGCACATGGGGGTTGGAGACATAGCCGCGCACTTCCCCGTTCGTATTGGCATCCACGATGATGGCCCCGATGGGGCCGCCGCCTTCGATCTTGATGGTCAGCCGGCTGTCTCCCTTCATCATGGAACCCATCATCACCCCTGCGGTCATGGCCCGGCCGAGGGCCGCCGTGGCGGTGGCCAGCGTGTCGTGCCGCCGTTGCGCTTCCCCGACCGTTTCCGTCGTCCGGGCCGCGATGGCCCTGATTTTTCCGCCGTAGGCCAAGGCTCTCACCAAATAATCTTCCATAGCCAAACCCCTTCCGCAAAAACCGTTATTTTTTCTTCTTGCCGCGTTCCACGTTCCGGTGGTAAATGATGTGCAAACCTTTCAATGTCAAAAACGGATCGATCATATCGATCATCTTCGATTCATTTGCGATCAGCGGCGCCAAGCCACCCGTCGCAACGACCAACGGTTTTTCCTTGCACAGGCTTTTCATCCGGGTTACGATCCCTTCCACCAGGCCGACATAGCCGTAGACGATCCCCGCTTGCATGGCTTCCACCGTATTTCGGCCGATGACGCTGCCGGGGGCGGCAATTTCGATCCTCGGCAGCTTGGAGGCTTTATTGTACAGGGCCTCCGCCGCGATTTGGATGCCCGGGGCGATCGCCCCGCCGAAATACTGCTTTTCCTCATTGATAAAGCAAAAGGTCGTCGCCGTCCCGAAATCGACAATGATCAGGGGAGTGCCGTACTCTTCAATCCCCGCCACCGCGTTGACGATCCGGTCGGCGCCGATTTCCCGGGGATTTTCATATTTGATGTTCAGGCCGGTTTTGATTCCCGGACCGACGATCAGCGGTTCCAGATGGAAGTATTTCGTGCACATCCGCTCCAGGGCGAACATGATCGGCGGCACCACCGACGATATGATGATGCCGTCGATGTCGGAAAAGGAAAGGCCGCCGTGGGCAAACAGGGATTTGATCAACATGCCGTATTCGTCTTCCGTCTTGTTGCGGTCCGTCTCAATCCGCCAATGGTGCACCAAGGAATCCTGTTTATAAACGCCCAACACGATATTGGAATTCCCCACATCCAATACAAGCAGCATAATCTCACCATCTCTTCATTTTTGAATGCTGCCAACATCTTACCACAAAAATGGTTCCGATGACAGCGAAGACGCCTGAAAAGGCCCGCGGACGCCGGGATTGGGGTTTCTCCGCCCCGTTCTCATCCTCCGGGGCGAACCATCGCATCGGACCTTTTCCAGAGGCTTCCCCTTTTCAAAGGGCCCCTCGTTATGCCGGCGCTTAGTTCGCCCAGCGAAGAAAATTTTCCCGCTGGACCGGGGAAGCCCCGCGTCAACGGGCAACATCCGCCGTCCCTTCCGGGGCTTTTTCCCGGCGGCCGTACCATGCCGAGGTGGAACGGCGAGGACGTGCGGATTTCCATAAAAAAAGGATGACGGGTTCCGATGGCAAGGGCCCGCTTTCGCTCCCCTTTGCCCCATCCCCGCGGAAGGGGAACGCTGCAAACCGCCGGGACCGCCAATCCTGGGGCGTATAACAAAGAGCGGCGGTCGCCTTTGTCCCAGCCGGCCGGCGGACCCGCCGCCCCCCTCCGTTCACTTCCCGCCGCAAGGTCCCCAAAGCATGCCAAAAAGCCGGCCCTCTTCAGGCCGGCCGACGTTTACAACGGATTATCCTCTTTCGTATCATCGTCCTGCTTCACGGAAATATTGACCTTCACCTTATCTTTCTCTTCGGCGGAATCCGCTTTCGCCTGTTTCTCTTCCGCCTGGTCCCCTTCCTCGCCGTCCTCTTCGGGAAGGGTGCCGTGATCAAACAAATGGCGGATCTGCTGGGCGTTCAAAGTCTCCACCTTCAGGAGGGCCTGGGCGATAACTTCCAGTTTGTCCCGATGTTCCAGCAGGATCTTTTTCGCCCTTTCATAGCACTCTTTGATGATCCGCTGGATTTCCAGGTCGATCTCATAGGCGATCTTATCGGAATAATTTTGTTCGCTGTGCAAATCGCGGCCGAGAAACACCTGGCCCTGGGATTGGCCGAATTGCAGCGGGCCCAGTTTTTCGCTCATGCCGAACTGGGTAACCATCCGCCTGGCGATGGAGGTGGCCCTTTCAAAATCGTTATGTGCGCCGGTGCTGACTTCGCCGAAGACGATTTCCTCCGCCACCCGGCCGCCGAGCAATCCGGTGATTTTATCCAGCAATTCCCGCTTCGTCATGAAATACCGGTCTTCCTTCGGAAGCATGACCGCATACCCGCCGGCCTGGCCCCGGGGGACGATCGTCACTTTGTGAACCATATCGGCATCTTCCAGCACGAGGCCGATCACCGTATGGCCGCCCTCGTGATAGGCCACGATCCGTTTTTCCTTCTCGGAAATGACGCGGCTCTTCTTCGCCGGCCCGGCAATGACCCGGTCCGTTGCTTCATCGATGTCCGACATATCGATCTTTTTCTTGTTTTGCCGGGCCGCAACCAGGGCCGCTTCATTCAGCAGGTTTTCCAAGTCGGCGCCGGAAAATCCCGGTGTTCTCATGGCGATGGTTTGCAGGTCGACCGATTTATCCAAAGGCTTGTTCCGGGCGTGAACGCGCAGAACCGCTTCCCTTCCCTTGACATCGGGCCGGTCCACGGTGATCTGCCGGTCAAAACGTCCCGGACGGAGCAGCGCCGGATCGAGGATATCCGGGCGGTTGGTGGCCGCGATGATAATGATCCCTTCGTTGGAGCTGAACCCGTCCATTTCGACGAGCAGCTGGTTCAACGTTTGTTCCCGTTCATCGTGGCCGCCGCCGAGCCCGGCGCCGCGCTGGCGCCCGACCGCATCGATCTCATCGATAAAGATGATGCACGGGGAGTTTTTCTTCGCCGTTTCAAACAAGTCGCGGACACGGGATGCGCCGACACCGACGAACATCTCGACAAAGTCCGAACCGCTGATCGAGAAAAAGGGAACGCCCGCTTCACCGGCTACCGCCCGGGCAAGGAGGGTTTTTCCCGTTCCAGGAGGTCCGACCAATAAAACGCCTTTCGGTATGCGCGCCCCCAATGCGCTGAACCGCTTCGGGTCCTTTAAAAATTCAACGATTTCTTCCAATTCCTGCTTCTCTTCATCCGCTCCCGCCACATCCCGGAAACGGACTTTATTTTTGTCTTCGCTGTAAAGCCGGGCTTTGCTCTTCCCGAAGTTCATCACCCGGCTGCCGCCCCCTTGGGCCTGGTTCAACAGGAATATGATGAAAAAGAAAAGGATGACGAAGGGGATGATCGTCGTTAAAATTTGCAGCAATCCGCTCGTTTCTTTGGCCATCAGGATATCGAATTTTGTATCCGTTTCAATCGCCACTTGTTCGATCCGTTCCAAAGTGGCGGAACTGTTCCAAACATTGGTGGTGAAATTTTGGACTTCACCGTAGGTTTCCAATTTTCCCTTGATCGTGTAAACCTGCCTCTCCGGCTGGGCGGTGAATTCCTTCACCTCTCCCTTTTCCAGATGGGTCATGAATTCATTAAAGGTCAGCTGTTTCGCGGTATCCTGACCCCTCGTGAACATGCTGAAGATTCCGATGATCACTAAAAAAACCAATAAATAAAAGATCGTGTTTCGGAAAATGCGATTCATCCCTGACCTCCTCCTAGGGGGAACAAACTATATTAAATAGTATCATAGAAAATTGGGGCATTACAAGAAATTAACCGGCGGGCGCGTCACTTCGAATCGTCTTCCTGATAAACCTCCGGCTTTAATACCCCGACATAGGGCAGGTTCCGGTATTTTTCCTGATAGTCCAGTCCGTAGCCGACGACGAATTCGTTGGGGATGACAAAACCGACATAATCCGCTTCGATGTTCGTCTTTCTCCCCGACGGTTTATCCAGCAAAGTCACGATTTTGATCGATTTCGCCTTCCGGTATTTAAATAAATCGACCAAATAACTTAAGGTTAAACCGCTGTCGATAATGTCCTCGATAATTAGGATGTCCCTTCCTTCCACGGAAGTATCCAAATCCTTCAAAATTTTCACTTCGCCGGAAGAAACCGTTTTTCCCCCGTAGCTGGAAACGTCCATAAAGTCCATTTCCAAATAGGTATCCACCCGCTTCAACAGATCGGCCATAAAGGGCATGGCTCCCTTTAATACGCCGACGGCAAGGGGAAATTTTCCCCTGTATTCCTCCGTCAATATTTTGGCCAATTCCTTGATTTTTGATTGAATTTCTTCTTCCGTGATCAAAATTTTTTCAATGTCTTGATTCATCCATTTTTTCCTCCCTGGTGGTCGTATTCCTTCTATAGATCAGAACCGTGGCATTTTCTCCATCCTCGCCGGAAGCCTCACGGGACGATTTTTTCAATCCGGGGATCCAGAGGATCTCTCCGGCGGCGTCCGTGACAATCGGCCAAACGTTCCGTTCGTGAATCGGAATTTTCGCCTCGATGAAAATTTCCTTTACCTTTTTTGTTCCCCCGCTCCCCTTTTGCCGGATGCGGTCTCCTTCCCTTCTCGTCCTCACGTATAACGGCAGGGCCGTATTGTTCCAATCAAGAAAAAAATATTCCTTTTCCGAAAGGGCGGCGGATTTTACCGGCCGTCCGGAATAAAGTTCGCCGCCGTTCGGCAAAGCGAGTTTTTCCGTGGGATTCCATTCGAAGAAATAGGTTTCCTTGGGAAAACCGTAGTGAAAGATGCACCGGTCATAGACGCGGGTCACCGTCAGCCCGCCGGGCAAGTTCAGCTCGCCCGACGGCCGCGGGCCGCCGATCAGATCCAAAATCGCCTCGATATGGCGAATGGAAAAGGGGGACGGTTGACCGTCTTTCCGGAAATGGCCGAGCACGATGGAAATGCCCCTTCTTTGCAAAGGTCTGGGCAATCTGAGCAGGTCGGGGATTTTGATCCCGATTCTCTCCTTATTATTATTCGTTATGATTTTTTTCATTTCCTTTTTCGCCAATGTTTCCAAATAATCAAAATCCTCATGGAGAAACTCGCTCAGCCGTTGAAAATGGTCGTGGACGTGGCGGTTCTCCGCTTTCAGGAAAGGGAGAACGTGCTTCCGGAAGCGGTTCCTCGTGTAGATTTCCTTTTCATTGCTCGGGTCATAGACCGGCTGTAGGCCGTTTTTCCGGCAATACGCTTCGATTTCTTCCTTCGTGACGCATAAAAAAGGACGGATGATCCGGCCGCCGGCGAAATCCCGTTGCGCCCGCATGCCCGCCGCGGCTTCCACGCTGCTCCCCCTGGTCATCCTCATCAGCATCGTTTCCATCTGGTCATCCCCGTGGTGGGCCAGGGCAAGGGTTTCAATCCCGTTTTTTTCCATGACTTCCCGGAAAAAAGCGTAGCGCATCTGCCTGGCCAAATCCTGGGGATTCCCTTTTCTCTTTTCGACCTCCGCAGGCACGTCGATCCGCTTTCCGAAAAAGGGAACCTCCCATTGGCGGCAAATTTCTTCCACATATTTCATTTCTTCCAACGATTCCTTGCGGAACATGTGGTCGACATGGGCGGCGGAAAGGGTCAACCGCCAATCGTTTCGCCGCCGGACAAAAAAATATAACAAGGCCAGGGAATCGGGGCCGCCGGAAACGCCGATCAGCAGGCGGCTGCCCCTTTTTATCAAATCATGGCGGCGGATGAAATCGATGACCTTTTTTTCCAAACTGCTCATGGACGGCTCCTCTTTTATTCCGGCTTTGCGCCGCTGGACCTTCCCGGTTCTGCGGCCGCTTCCGCCTCCTTGCCTCGGTTAAAAGAATCAAAACACCATACTCGGAAGTTACAAAAAATTATAGCAAAAAAACAAATGTTTGCCTATCAAAAACCTTCGTTCACGGCTGGATCTGCTGAAAAATATACAGGGCATAGACGCCGAGGATGAGCAGGACGACGATGACCGTCTCCCACATCCGGCCCTTTTTCCCGTCCCCCGTTTTTGCCGGATTCGCCCCTTGGCTTCTTCGCCTTTCCCCCGGCCGCCGTTCTTGGCCGTAAAGGGCGTACAAGTCCCTTTTCATTTCCCCCGCCGCCGCATACTGTCCGGTCAGGGCGCGGATCAGCGGCGATTCATATCGCCGCAATCCTTCCTTATCCCGGATGGCCTTTTTCAATTGCCCGAGTCCCCCTTCCCGTTTCGGAAAACGTTCCGGGTAATAGGCATTGATGATGATCATGGCAACGGAAAAGAGGTCGTAGGCGGGTTCCGCCTTCCGGTTTCCCAAGCCCCAATAGCCCCGGTCAAAAAACTCGGTGAATTCCTTGATCGCCCTTCCTTGCATCGTGGTCCCGCCGACATCGATGCATCGCAGCTTTACCGGGGAATCGGTGACGATCAAATTGTCCGGCTTTAAATCGCCGAATACCCAGCCGTTCTGATGCAACCCTTCCAAATGGGTCAACAGCTGGATCATCAGGACGGGAAGCCAGGCATAACCCCGCTGTTTTAAAAAGGTTAAAAAATGGGTGCCGCGGATGTATTCCATCACATAAAAGGGGACCGTTTCCCCATCCCGCACCCAATCGTCCACGTCCAATAACGAAGGCCCGAGGATCGAACCCCGGGCCTTGGCAAGACTTTTCAAAACATTGACTTCGGAAATGATCGTGCCGTTGTCCCCGCTCATTTTTACGGCCACTTCCCGGCCGCTCCCCAATGCCGCCGCCAAAAACACGACCCCGTTGGCTCCCCGCCCCAACGGTTTTTTCAATACGTAACGGTTTTTATGCCATTTCCCCGCAATCGTTTCGCCGGCCAAGCTAAACGGATTCTTCAAAGGTTCCTTCATCATTTCGCGTCAACAAACCCCTTATCAATGAGCGTTTTCGGTTAAATTGCCCGATCGCCTCCCGGATCGCCGGCCCCGTCGGCGTCATGCCCTTCGATGCCAGCTTCGGCAGCAGCATGTTGATCGATTCCATTTTCGGCGTCCAATCCAGCAGTTTTTCGATTCCGTTCTTTTTCCCGGGAAATATAAAGAGGGAAAAGAGATTATTTCCTGCCCGTGAATTCAGGCTCAACGAGAGATCGAGCAAGGCTTCCTTGACGGTCGGCAGTTTGTATTTCATGCTGGCGCTCGTATCGACCAAGATGAGCACTTCCAGATTGGCCGTTTCATTCAATTCATCCACGACTTCCATGATCTCGCTCCGCTTTTCGGGGGGAAGATCTTCCATCGTCACATCCCGTCCCAAAATCTGCTGGATTTCGCTGTTGACGATCCCCTGGATCGTTTGCGTCATCGCCTTCCTCGTCACCATCTGCACCGTCTGGGCCAGCTGTTTCGCGTAAACGATCTGGCTGATCCCGCCGCCGTTTGCCGCGATGCCTTCAATTTCCCGCATTCCCTGATCGTCGATCACATCGTTTTCCATCACCCCGATCACATTGACCGTAATCCCGTGTTCGCGGGCCAACGCGGCCATGACGACCGGGTCTTCGCCCTGGTTCGAACAGCCGTCCGTAATCAAAAGGATTTGTTTGATCGTTCCCGGTCTCAACGCAATCCCTCCATCCTAGTCTTGCTAACATCCTAGCCGAGAATGGAAGGTTTTATACATGGCGCCGCGTTTTCCCCGGGGAAAATGCGAATTTTCGCGCGCCGTTTTTCACGCCCCTTTTTCGGTTTTATAGGAATGGAAAGGAATCGACTTCCACTTCGGATTGTTATGCTTGATTTTCGCCACCACGATCGTCATATCGTCCAAAATCTTGCCGCTCCGCTGCCGGATGACATCCTCCAGCAGCAAATCGGCCACCGCCTGGGGATCGTCGGTTTCCATTTCGGCAAGCCTCCTTTTCAGCCAGGCCTCCCCGTTTTCGGCCGCCTGCGGATCGTCCAATACCCCGTCGGTCAGCATGATCAACAAATCTTCCGCTTTCAATTGTTCGCTGACCACATCCACTTCAAAATCCTGGACGATGCCGATCGGCAAATTGCTGGCCTGGACCTTGATCACCCGGTCCCCCCGCTTTATGAAGCTGGGGGATGAACCGATTTTGATAAATTTCGCCCGCGCATCCTGCAAATCGATCATCGCCAGATCCAGCGTGGCGAAAATTTCATCCGTCGTCCTCAAGCTGAGAACGGAATTGATGGACTTTATGGCGACCTCCTCGTCGATCCCGGACTGCAAGATTTTCTTCAATAAATCCAGCGTCTCCTGGCTTTCCCGGTGAGCCTTCTCCCCGTTTCCCATGCCGTCCGAGATGGCCAAGGCCAGTTTTCCCCTGCCCAATTCGATCATCGAAAAGCTGTCTCCCGATAAGAACCCCCCGTCATACGCCGCATGGGCGACCCCCGTTTCCACCACATAGGCCTTTGCCGAACGAAAGGTGGCCTTGCAATATTCGTGGCGGACATGGGGGCAATTTTCCGAATAGACGATGATCGTTTCCCCCAAGATGTCGGAAAGGAGGGGGGCGATAAGTTTTTCGTTTTGCCCCATCCCGTCGCAATAGGGGATGGTGATGTCGATATCCACATTCCCCTCCTCGAGGCTGTATATCTCCACATCGCCGACGTCAATCCCGAAATTTTTCAGGCAATCGAAGATCTGTTCTTCCTGCTTGTCGAGATTCTCCCTTTCCTTCTGGATTTCCAGGGCGAAATTCCCCATCACTTTGGACACCCCGTATAACTGGTCCGCCACCAGCTTTCTCGTTTCCCGGACCTGCTTTTTCAATTTTTGATTCGCCTGATAGAAATGAAGTTCCTTTTGCATCAGGTCCAGCACTTTGCCGCTCTTGATGCAATGCCTGTCCCATTCCCGGCGGATCTTTTTCCGGACCGCCTTCTCCTCATTCAGTTCATTCATCATCGTTTTCATTAAACCATAGGTTTTATGAAAATCCTTCACCCAGCATTGTTCCTTTTTAAAACAGGTCTGGCAGGAGTTCTCCGTCACGTTGCTCAAGAAATAATCGACTTCCTCGTCCCTTTCCTCGTTCCGTTCCTGTTTTCCGAAGCTTTTGGCCAGCGCCAGGAAGATGGACGAATACTGTTCCACCCGTTTTGCGGTCACATCCCGCATGTTCCGCAAATATTGCTGTTGTTCCAAGGCGTGCTCGGGGGTCCCGGGAATATTTTTGGCCAGAAAAGCGGTGAAACTTTTCGGCGTCATGAAAAAGAGCATAATCGCCGCGGCAGATTCGTATAATGTAACGGAAAGGCCGTGATCGTCCAAACGGTAAACCCCGATCAGCATCGTGGCGATGAACAGTCCGGCGGCAACCCCGAACCGTTTTCCATCCTTCAGCAGCCCGCCCAACAGCCCGGCGAAGGCCAAAAGGCTCATTTCCGAAAACATGCCGATATCGGCCAAGCCGAATATCAGGCCGGTGACGACCCCGACCGTCGAGCCGATGGCGGCTCCGGCAGTAAAGGAAAAAATTAAAATGAGATAACGGGCAAAGATATTGGCGACGGACAGCCCATCCATTTTCCAGTCGATCATCCCCGTCAGCATGGAGGCGAACAGGATGATCATGCACACGATCTCCTCCGTTTTGTAAGGCTGCCGCCGCCGCCCGGCAGCAAACAGGGGGATCGCCTGGAGAAAGATATAGGTTAGCACGAAACCGAGCCCGGCCTCCACCGTGGCCATCAGGAAATAAAAGGGCAGCACCCCGCCGTTTTTCACCGCATCGACGATCAGCTTGCCGGCAAAGAGGGAAACGAATACGAGGCCGGGCGTCCAAAGGATGTTTTCCTTCGTCAACGGACGGGTCATTTTTTTCAGGATGAAAAAGAAAAAAATGCTTCCCAACAGGGTGATGGCATGGATCACGGATATGGACAGCGCCCCGCTTTCGACGCCGATGAAAACGAGGGGCAAGCGGGCGGCCTGGAAAACGGAGATCGCCGCCAAAAAAGGCAGACTGAACGGGGCGAGCTCGGATAAGATAAACGCCCTTCCCAGCAGGAAACCCAGGATGAACAGCAATATCCCCCTCTTTAAAAAGATCTCCTTGATCTTGTTCACCAAATAGGCTTCCGAAAGCCGCAAAGACTGCCGCAGATCAAAAAACTTCCCATCCGGAACCGGCGCGATCCATTGTTTTCCTGTATTTTCCATATTTATTCCACCCTTTCGAACGGATTTTAAAACCCATTATAAAGGGACAAGCGGCAAAACTTTGTCAAATTTGAAAATCGGAATCCAAAAAAAGTTCGACGGGTCTCTACGCAAATAGGAAAAAAGCAAACATTTTTTCGAAGATTTTTGAAATGAAAAATGGAGGCCTTTCCCTTAAACCCCAGGGCGGCGGCCGGTTCGACAAATATTTTTAGCCTTCCCGTTCGACACCCTTGCAAAACAAAAGGGCATGATCTGTAAAATAAAAACAGATCATGCCCCGTTTTTTTGTCCGAAAATGAAAGCTGCCCCAAAATGGCCTTTTGGGGCAGCTTCCGTATATGGAAAAAGTGAATGCCACTTGTCCGTTCCTTTTTCTCATCCGGTGCACCGCAAATCTTCTTCGGCAGCAAGTTACCCTCTCCGTCCGCCCCTTCCCCCTCTTCTCGATTCGTTGTGGCGTTTCAGCGAAGCCAGCCGGTCTTCGCTTTCCTTTAAGAAGCGGGCGATCTTTTGTTCGAAACTTTCTTTCGCTGCCCGATCCATCATCCTTTTGTGATGATTTCCGGAACCGGATGCCTTTTCCTTCGCCTTCCGGATCGACAAGGCGATTTTTCCGTTCTTTTCCACATGCAGGACCTTCACTTCCACTTGATCGCCGATCTTCAAATAGTCGTGGATATCCTTCACATACGTGTCGGCCACTTCGCTGATGTGGACAAGACCCGTTACTCCCTCCGGCAGCTCGATAAACGCTCCGAATTTGGTAATACCCGTAACCTTTCCTTGCAACTTGCTGCCTACTTCAATTGACATAAAAAAGAACTTCCTCCTTAAAAATTAAAAAAATACAGTTATTGTATATTATATCGATTTAAAGCAAAGAATGTCAATTCGGGAAGGGGCTAATAAAAAGCGCGTTCCAGCCGCCTCGGGCCTTCCCCTGCCCGCCTCAGCCGCTCCCCATCCGGCGGGGCTATTCGTCCTCTTCTTCATCGGACGGAGCGAAGATGATCTCGTTCTCCCCGGACAAAAAGTATTCCTTCCGGGCGAATTTCCCGATATATTCCTCATCCTGCAATTTTTTGATCTCATCCTTCAAAACCGCCTGGCGATCCTTCAGCTGTTCATATTGTTTTTCCGCAGCCTCCAATTCCTTCCTCTTGCTGTCCAGCAGTTCGGACTGGGAAATGAGCGCCGAAGAATAAAAGTACAGAACGACGAATGCGACGGCGAAAAATGCCGTTAACCGCCGGATCAACAATTTCCTTCTCCGCTCGTAGATCTTTTTCTTGACCTGCTCGTGGTTCAGGTAGGATTGCCTGATTTTCTGCCTCGCCCTTTCGTTTTTGATCGCCATTCCCAGCCCTCCTTTTTTCAATGGAATAAATTCCATATCTTTTTAAAAAATCCTGCCGTATAATGAAGGGTTTTTTCAGTTCTTATTTTAATCGAACCGGGAACAGAAAGCCATAATTTTCGGAAAAGCTTTTGAAAGGGAAAGAAAAGGACCTTCGCAACCGCAAAAAGCAGTTTGCCGGCCAGGATCAGCAGGCGGCGGACCAGAGCGTACAGGAAGAAAAGGACGGCGGCCGCAAGCCGGAAAATCCATCGCACCGGAGCGGCGACGAGAAGGCGGAAAACCCGTCCGAAAAATCGGAACATCCGCTTTCCCAAGGCGATGATTCGATTGAGCAAAAAAAGATACAGGCTTTTGAACAGGCTCTGGTACATGGAAAACCCCAGTAGGATGGCCAGGAAAACATAAAAACGGACTTCCCCTTCATTGATGGCATAAAGGATGGAAAAGGCGAGGAAGGCTTGGATGAGCCAAAAGAGAATATCATTGACAAAAACGAGGAAGGCCATCCGCTTTTTTTGCCCCATGATCCGGCTGTACGTATCAAAGGAGGCGCCGAGCCAGTTTCCGAGGGCGACCATGGCGGCCATCGTCTGCAATTGTTCGGAAAGGCTCATTTGAACAACTTGCTAAAGAATCCTTTAGCCTTGTCCCCCTGATGCTCCTCCAAATAGGCGAGGTCAAAAATCTTTCCCTTTATCGACACGACGCCTTTGTCCACGTCCAAATTTTTCATTTGCAGATTTTGGCCGCGGATGGCCAAAAACCCCATGACCGTTTCCAGCAAAAACTCCTCGTTGTCGAAGCTTTCCACCTGTTTGACGCCCGTTATGTCCAAACTTTTGCGCCCCCGCAAAATCACGTCATGTTCCGCCGTCTGCCGCTGGTTTTCCGATTGATTATAGTACTGGTTCATCATTCATCCCCCGATTCCACCAAGTTCATTGTTTTTATCACCATTCATATGCATGTCCCGGAGAAAGTAGACTAAAAACTTGGGGAGCCGGGGGGAAGGCCGGAAGACATCAAGGGGAAGTTCCGTCCGGAATAGGGGCTTCTTCCCCTTCCGCCCGCTCTTCCTTTAATACGGTATACATTTGGGACGCTTCCTGCTTCTTCGGATTTTCCTCCAATTTGTCGATCCGGACGGTCAGGATCCTTTCGCCGAAACGGATCGTCAGCTCATCGCCCGCTTTCACTTCGGAGCTCGCCTTCGCTTTTTTTCCGTTCAGCCAGATCCTTCCTTGATCCGCCACTTCCTTTGCCAGCGTCCGCCGCTTGATCAAGCGGGAAAGCTTCAAAAATTTATCCAAACGCAAATCCTTTCACCCCTCCCTTTTCCCGAAAGTTTTCCGCGGAGTGTCCGCGGCCGCACCCCGAAAGGCATCCCCGTGGGCGGGGTTCCGTCCTCCGTCGGCATCCTTTGCCACGAGCCCTTCTGCGTGAAACCCGACCGTATGGTGCGGCCTTTTCCGCCCCGTTGGACGGAAAAGGCCGGCCGCCGGGCACAAGGGCACAAAACGCCGGGCCCGGCGGAAAATGCCCCCGGCTGCCCATCCTTATCAGCCGCCTTACCGGCCGCGGAAGGAAAGTCCCCCTTGAAAAGGGGAAGATCACAGATCCTTTTCCTTTTCCTTCATTTCCTGCCAAATCTTTTTTACATCCTCCACCGACTTGGCCTCCCTGCCGGAAAACACATGGGGATGCCTGAAAATCAATTTTTTCACCAATTGTTCGATCACGTCGTCGACGGTGAAGTAACCTTGCTCCTCCCCGATTTGGGAATGGTGCATCACCTGGAGCAGCACATCCCCCAGTTCCTCCACCATATGGCCCTCGTCCTTTTCCCGGATGGCCTCGATCAATTCCTCCGTTTCCTCCCGCAAATGGGGGATCAGCGATTCATGGGTCTGCTTGCGGTCCCACGGACAGCCGCCGGGCCCCCTCAACGTTCTCACGACGCGGCGCAAATAATCGAATTGTTTGTACAAGATTTTTTCATCTTTCACGGGCGGGACGTACACGCTCGTCAGATTTCCCGTCTGAAAGTTGCGGTCCAGTTCGTAAAGTTTCAATTTCTGCAGCCTTTCCCCGCTGCCACCCGCCTCGGAAACCAAATAGACGTCGTAGTCGTCCGGAAGGATTTCCATCAAGGTTAACTTCACTTCGGAGGCGATGTAAAAATCATAGACCTGGGCGATGACCACGTGCTGGGTGACTTGGATGTCCTCCCTTTTCAAATTCGTCGCATCCAACAGCTGAAAGCCTTCCAGCGGATCGATCCGCAGCGTTTGAAAAAGGGAATCGAGGAAGCTGCCACCGCCGTAAAATACCAGTTCGACACCCCTTTCGCCGCTTTTCTCCAGCAATAGCTGCACCGTTTTTTCCCCGACGAAGGGATGGCCGGGGACGGCATAGACGATTTCCCCGTGTTTTTCCGCATGTTCGAATAGAGTTGCCGCGATCTCATGGTATACATCGTCAAAATTCGGATGTTTTTCATATATGCCGTCAAAGGAGGAGAAGCGCAGCCCTTCCCGTTCCAGATCCCGGACCGCCGGATGTTCCCTCGTCCGCAAAAAAACGGGGAGCGGGCCCTTCAACAGGCGGTAAACCCCCAGGGGCATCTGGTTGATATCCCCGGCGCCCAAACCGGTTACGATCATTTTTTTCAACAGGAATCCCCCCTATCGGTTTTCGGTAAAAAGCGGAGCAATTTTTCCCCGAAAGGAACGAGCAGCCATTCCGACTTCGTAAAAATTTTCCCCCGGGCGAGGACAAAACAAAACACGAATGCCCCAAAAAAGGAGGCAAAAAGGGATTGGAAGGCCGAAAACAGCCGGACCGGCGAATCCGGCAGCAGCCAGCCGCACAAGGCATTGAGGGCGCCCACCAGCGCCGCCATGGCCGCCAGGCTGCGGAACAGCACAAAGATAAAGTCCTTGGGAAAAAGGTCTTCCTTGATACGTTTTTTCAAAGCGGCAAAAAAGAAAGCTGACATGGCCGCCAAGGCGAGATTGCTGGCAAGGGCCGCCCCCGGGATGCCGAACGCCCGGATGAACGCCGCATTGAACACAATCTTCGCGACGATCCCTGCCAAAACTCCATAAAAGGGAAGAAGGGGATTGCCCATGCCTTGAAAAACGGCGGTAACGGCCATATTCGCCGCCAAAAATACGACGGTTAGGGCGAGGATCCTGAGCGGCAGCGTGCCCGCCGAATTTGTAAAGAGCATGATATTCAACGGCTCCATGATCATGATGAGCCCGACGGAAGCGGCGGCTCCGGCGGCGATGCTGAATTGCACGGCGAGCCGGGCCAGCTTGTCGGCCTCCTCCTCCCTCCCCCGGCTCCTCATCTTCGCCATGATCGGAACAAGGGCGGAGGAGACGGAAACGGAGAGGATGATGCCGATCTGGACCAAAGGCTGCCCCCGGTCGAACACCCCTTTCATCGCCCTGGCCGCATCAAAATCCGTCCCCTTCGCCAGCAGGGACGGCAAAATTTGAAAATTGTCGATCAGCTGGAAAATCACCGGAACCATTCCGCAGACCGTCGCCGCCAAACCATGGAGCAAAACGGTTCCCGGCCTGACCCCGTCGCCGGAAGCGGCCGGCTCAGGCCGGTTTTTCCGTCCCTTTTTTCTCCGGGAAAAACAGAAAAGCAAAAATAGGAAACAAACAAGGCTTCCCGCCGCCGAGGCAACGGCCGCCCCTTCGCCGACGGCGTACAAATTTTTCCCGTTTGCGAAAAGCGCCGCGGCGGCCAAGATCCCCCCGACGCGCACCGTTTGTTCCGCCACTTGGGAAACCGCCGTCGGGACCATATTCCCCATGCCCTGAAAATAGCCGCGGAAAAGGGAGATGAAGGGCACGAACAAAAAGGGAAAGGCGACGGCGGCGATCAACGGGGCCAAATTCCCGTCGCCCATTTTTCTTGCGATCCAGTCCGCGCCGAAAAAAAGGAAAAGAAACAGGGAAAAACAGAGGGGGAAAAGGGCCAGAAAGGCACGGAACAGCACGTTTTCCGACGGCCGCTCGGCATATAATTTCGAAACGATGACGGGGAAGCCGGCGCTTGCCATGGCCACGGCAATTCCGTAAAAGGGATAAACCTGCTGATAAATGTAAAAACCGATATCGCCGACGATATTTTGAAAAGGGATGCGGTAGACGGCGCTTAAAATCTTCGTTGCGGCCGCCCCTGCGGACAAAATGACCGCCCCTTTTACCATCAGCCTCTCCCCGGAAACCGGCGAATTGTTTTCCATTCCGTTTCTCCCTTCGCCACATCCTCATTCCATGATATTAGTATAAAAGAAAAAAGAAGACAGGACCACTGCCTTCTTCGGACGTTAAGCATCTACTGTTCCATTTGTTTCGCCAAAAACCCCGCGGCGGTTTCCGCCGCTTTCTTCTCCACTTCTCCCAGTGCACGTTCTTTCGAACAGATGACGACCGAGCCGATCGGATCGCCGTTGGCGATAATCGGACTGACCGTATAGGAGGAAAATTCTTCTTCATTCCCTTCGACAATGGAAAAGGTTCCCCCGCGGGTTTCCAGAATGGAGGAACGTTCTTCCATGATCCTTTCCATTTGTTCGCTGATGTTTTTATTTAAGTATTCCTTTTTGGAACCTCCCGCAACGGCGATGACCGTATCCCGGTCGGTGATCAGCACGGTGCTCCCCAAACTGTCGAACAAAGCCTCCGCGTATTCCTTGGCAAAATCACCCAGTTCATTGATGGGAGAATATTTTTTTAAAATGACTTCCCCTTCGCGATCGACGAAGATTTCCAAAGGATCACCTTCGCGGATTCTCAACGTCCTGCGGATTTCCTTCGGTATGACTACACGGCCCAAATCGTCAATGCGCCTTACGATACCAGTTGCTTTCATCTGGCTGCCTCGCTTTCTTTGGGTGTTTTTGAGCAAAGTTTTTCTGGGGAAATTTCATCCTTTATTTAACAAATAGTATCTTTCATCCGGAAAGAACTATGCATGGGAAAGTCTTTTTTTGGACGGCCGGGAAAAAACTGCTTCCGGCCCGGACGCCGGATCAGGAAACGGATTTTTCCCGGGATCGCTGCGTAAGGGGCAATTTTTCGGCGAACTCGTGGACGGCTTCGAACCAGCCGTCTCCGGAAAAGGAATTCCGGTAGAAAACCACCTTTATTTTCTTTCCGTCCATCCCGAATCCGACCATCCGGCCGTAGGGTTTGGTGATCTGGAACAGCCTTTCCTTGTCCATGGTTTCCGTGGCCTCCTCCGTGAAAAGGAAGACGACCTGATCCTTGTCTTTTTTTATCGACTCGCAGCCTGCCGCCTTTGCGGAAATTTTGATTTCCGAAATCATGAACAAATTTTCCACTTCTCGCGGATAGCTGCCGAAACGGTCTTGCATCTCCTCCCGCAGCTCCCGGATGTCCTCCGGTGTTTTCAGCCCGCGGAAACGTTTGTACATCTCGATCTTTTGATTGCCGTCGGAAATATAAGCATCCGGGATATAGGCATCGATGTCCAGATCGATTTCGACCTCCTTCTCTTCCTTGGGCTGAATCCCTTTCCTTTTTTCGATCGCTTCCTTAAGCATTTGGGAATAGAGGTCAAAACCGACCGATTCAATAAATCCGTGCTGCTGCGGGCCCAAAATGTTCCCCGTCCCCCGGATGGCCAAATCCCGCATGGCGATCTTGAAGCCGGAGCCGAGCTCGGTATATTCCTTGATCGCCTGCAGCCGTTTTTCCGCCACTTCGGTCAAAACCTTATCTTTCCGATAGGTAAAGTAGGCATAAGCCACCCGGTTGGAGCGTCCGACCCGGCCCCGCAGCTGATACAGCTGGGAAAGTCCCAGCCGGTCGGCGTTTTCCACGATGAGGGTATTGACGTTCGGGATGTCGACGCCGGTTTCGATGATCGTCGTGCTGACCAGGACATCGTATTCCCCTTCGATGAAGGAGAGCATCACATTTTCCAACTCCGCCTCGGACATCCGCCCGTGGGCGTAAATCACCCGCGCATCCGGCACGAGCAGGGAGATTTCTTCTGCTTTTCTGTCAATATCCTCAATATTGTTATACAGGTAATAAATCTGCCCTTCCCGGGCCAGCTCCCTTTCGATCGCTTCCTTCACGACGTGGGTGCTGTACTCCATGACGTAGGTTTGAACGGGGAAGCGGTTTTCCGGAGGCGTTTCGATGATCGACAAATCGCGCACCCCGAGGAGCGACATGTGCAGCGTCCGCGGAATGGGCGTCGCCGTCAAAGTCAGCACGTCGATGTTCGTTTTCAACTGTTTGATCTTTTCTTTATGGGTGACGCCGAAGCGTTGTTCTTCGTCGATAATGAGCAGGCCCAGATCATGGAACTGGACATCCTTGGACAGGAGGCGGTGGGTGCCGACGACGATGTCGATCGTCCCGTTTTTCAGCTGCTTGATCGTTTCCTGTTGTTCCTTTCGCGTGCGGAACCGGCTCAGCATCCCGATCTTCACCGGGAAATCGTGGAATCGCTCCCGCATCGTTTCGTAATGCTGCTGGGCCAAAATCGTCGTCGGGACGAGGAAGGCCACCTGTTTGTTGTCCATGACCGCCTTAAATGCGGCCCGCAAGGCGACTTCCGTTTTTCCGTATCCCACGTCGCCGCAGAGGAGCCGGTCCATCGGTTTGGGGCGCTCCATATCCTTCTTGACTTCCATGATCGAGCGGAGCTGATCCTCCGTCTCCTTATAGGGAAATGCGGCCTCGAATTCCTTTTGCAGCTCGGTATCGGGGGAAAAGGCGAACCCCGGGGTCGCCTCCCGCTCGGCGTACAGTTTGATCAAATCCTCGGCGATGTCCTGGACGGAAGACTCGACCTTTTTCTTGACCCGCTTCCATTCGCTGCCGCCCAATTTGTAAATCTTCGGTTCCTTGCCTTCCGTTCCGACATATTTTTGCACCAGATGAATCTGGTCGATCGGCACATACAGTTTGTCGTTGCCCTTATATTTGATCTTTAAATAGTCCCTGTGCACGCCGTCGATGATCAGCGTTTCGATTCCCAGGTACTTGCCGATGCCGTGGTTGACGTGGACCACGTAATCGCCCGGCTTCAATTCGGTGTAGGTCTGTATTCTCTCGGCGTTGGATAATTTCTGTTTTCCCGCCTTTTTCCTTTTCCTTTTTTTGAAAAGTTCCTGTTCGTCGATGACCGCCACTTTATGCACGGCGATTTCAAACCCGGTCTGCAGATGGCCGATGACGATCTGGGGCTTCCCTTCGAGGATCCTTTCCCCGCTCCGGTTGTCCACGGCCTCCAAACCGTAATCGTAAAAGACGCCGGCGGTCTTCTCCGCCCGTTCTTCATCCCCGCAGAGAAAGATCACCGTGTAATTTTGCTTTTTCCAGCGTTCCATCTCCGTTTTCAAAATGTTCATCTGACCGTGGAACGTCTGCATCGGCCTCGCGGGGAGATTGAGGATGTTTTGCGGATTCACGTTCGGGATATGCCGCAAAAACAGCGAGAAGTAAACGATCGGCGAGCCGGAATTTTTGATCAGGTCCATGACGTCATGGGCGACGGTCAAATCGTGGACGATTTTCCCCTCGCCGATCAAACTGGTGATCCATTCGGCCTCTTCTTTATCGAGGGATTCCAGCATTTCGTTCATCCTCGATATCTCATCGACGCAGATGATCGCATCCCGCCCCGCGTAATCTAGTAAACTCGCAGGCCGGTCGTAGGCCATGGAAAGATATTTGTACATGTCGTCCGGCAGCTGCCCGTTTTGCATCCGTTCGATATCATGCCGGATGTTTTCCGCCATCGCCGATTTCGTTTGCTCGTCTTTGATAATCTTTAAGCTTTTGTGCAATTTTTCTTCCAATTGGCGAATGACCGATTCTAGATGCTGTTTTTCCAAAATATATTCGGAAGCCGGGCCGATCACCGCCTCCTCCAGTTCCCCGGAAGATTTCTGCGTTTCCACGGAAAAGGTGCGGATCGAATCGATGACGTTGTCGAACAGCTCGATGCGGACCGGTTCGCTTTCGGTTAAAGGATAAATGTCGATGATTCCGCCCTTGATACAAAATTCCCCGGGCGTGGTGACCATCTCGGTGCGGGTATATCCCATGTCGACGAAATCCTTGATGACAGACTCATAGTCCACTTCGTCCCCCGGACGCCAGCGGAACAAATGCTTTTGCCACAATTCCTTCGGCGGCAAAAGCTTTCGCATCCCGGAGACGGGAATGACGAGGATCCCCTTTTTTCCTTGAACGAGGTTATTCAAGGTTTCAAGACGCTGGGATTTCAATTCCGGGCTGGCGAAGCTCAAATCTTCGATGATCAGCTCATTGGCCGGGTATAAAAACACCTCTTCTTCCGAAAGAAGCTGGGTAAAATCCTCGAACATCTTCTGCGCCTGCAACAAATTGTAGGTCAAAAACAGGATGCTTTTGCCGGTGCTTTTATGCAGGCTGGCGATGTAAGCCGCCCGGCTGGAACCGGACAATCCGGTGACGAGCTGTTCCTTCAGCCCTTCCGCAATGCCGGCGGCGACCGTTTTAATTTCATTTTTATTTGCAAAAAAATCCAACAAGCCCTTCATAATGACTCTCCTTATTTCCCGCGCCTATTTTCAACCGGGAAAAGCCCGGAAACCGTCCGGGCCCGGGCATTCCCCGTTGAAAAGAAACAGAAAAATGCCTTGGGATCAACCAAAGCCGCTTAATGAATGATATAGTCGTTGGCATAAAAATTCGGGTTTCTTTGCAGGGATTCTTGGCAGTCTTCGCAAATGCAGCGGACAATGACGTTCCCGGACGGATCGTACCGGATCATTTCCATCCGTTCTTCCTCGGTCAACAGATGGAAACCGAGCCGTTTCGCATCGGCTTTGTCCGCATCCAGGGTGCCGATTTTCGTTTTGCAATGCCTGCAATAATAATGAATCGCCACGAGGGCCACGCTCCCTGTACATTCGTTATAGGAGTATTATTGACCGGCCAGGGAGCGGTTATTCATTTGAAACTATTATATCAGAAGGAAAGGCCCTTCATTCAACCGCTTTGTTATAGACGTTCATCACTTCCAAAAAGGGCTTTTCCAGCCACATTTCACAGGCGTCCGCCGCTTTTTGGACCATTTCGTCGATCACGGGCTTCTCTTCGGGGGAAAACCTGCCGAGCACGTAGTCGACGATCGGGTATCCCCGTTCCGGGCGGCCGATCCCGATCCGGATCCGGTTGAATTCTTCCGTCCCCAACCGGGTGATGATCGACTTCATCCCCCGATGCCCGCCGTCGCTTCCTTTGAAGCGCAGGCGGATTTTCCCGACGGGCAGATCCAATTCATCATAGATCACGAGCAAATTTCCCGGCGGGATTCGGTAATAGTCGAGCAAAGGTTTGACCGATTCCCCCGATGCGTTCATATAGGTCATCGGCTTTAACAAAATGACATCCTCGCCGTTGACCTTGCCTTTTCCGAACAAACCGCGGAATTTGCTTTGGTCCAGCGGGATTTGGAATTTCCGGGAGAGCAAATCGATGACGGCAAAACCGATATTATGCCTCGTCTCCTTATATCCTTCCCCCGGATTCCCCAAACCGGCGATCAGTTTCATATCCAGCACCCCCTTTGGCCAAGCCGGTTCGACCGAATAAAAAGGAGGTAACCGATGGACGATGGTTACCTCTTTTCTCTTTCGGTCATGATTCATCGGATGGTTGTTCTTCGCCTTCCGCCGCACCGGCATCGGCCGCTTCGGCTTCCGTTTCTTCCGCGCCGGTGTCTTCAGGCGGCAGCAAGGTGGCGATGACTTCATCTGGTTCATGGTGGATTTTATATTTTTTGTACCGATCGAGGACATCTCCGACAACAACGGTATCGTCAATGTCCAAATGGGATACGTCCACTTCGATCGCATTCGGGATTTCATTCGCCTTCGTCGTAATTTCCATTTCGAACAGGACTTGCTGCAAAATGCCGCCTTGTTTCGTCCCGACGGGTTCGCCCGTCAAAACGACGGGGACTTCCGTGCGGATTTCCGCGCTCAGATCCACCGCAAAGAAATCGACGTGGATCAATTCCTTTTTCAGCGGATGCTCCTGGGTTTCCTGAATCAGGACATTCCATTTTTTCCCGTCGACTTCCAAATTCAACAGACGGTTCCTTCCCTCTTTGCTCACCGTTTTAAGAAATTCGCCTTTCGAAACGTAGATCGGTATATTCCCCGCTTCTTTCCCGTAAAGGACGCCGGGGATGTATCCTTCTCTTCTTAAACGGTTCGTCGCAGATTTTCGCAAATCTGTTCTTCGCTTTGCAGTTAATACGGTTTCCATATTCAGGGCACCTCTCCTTTTCCAACTTTTTCAGTTTCAAAGGATGTTCAAAGAATACCCAAAATTTCAGAAACGAAACTGCATTTATAGCTTTTCCCGAACAGTCGGCGAAAATCCGGGATCGGAATTCCGTCTTTTATTCAAAATCCTTGATTCAAAAGAGGGCGCTGACCGATTTGTGCTCGAACACGCGGACGATGGCTTCGGCCAGCAGCGGAGCGACGGAAAGCTGGCGGATCTTGTCGGTTTTTTTCTCCGCCGGCAAGGCGATGGAGTTGGTGACGACCAACTCTTTAATATGGGATTTTTCAATCCTTTCAATGGCGGGACCCGACAAAACGGGGTGGGTGCAGCAGGCGTAAACCTCCTTCGCCCCGTTTTCGATCAGGGCGTCGGCCGCCATCGCCACCGTTCCTGCGGTATCGATGATATCATCGATGATGATGGCGGTCCGTCCTTCCACGTTGCCGATGATGTTCATCACTTCCGCCACATTCGGTTTCGGCCGCCGCTTATCGATAATGGCGATGGGCGCCTTCAGCTGCTCCGCCATCTTCCGGGTGCGGGTTACGCCGCCGTGATCCGGGGAAACGACGACGATGTCTTCCAATTTTTTTCGCTCAAAATAATCGGCCAGGATGGGCACACCCATCAGATGGTCGATCGGAATATCGAAAAAGCCTTGAATTTGCGGCGCGTGCAGATCGAGGGTGATCATCCTCGTGGCGCCCGCCGTCTCCAGCAAATTGGCGATCAGCTTCGCCGTGATCGGCTCCCGGGCGCGCGCCTTTCTGTCCTGGCGGGCGTATCCGTAGTAGGGCATGACGATATTGATCGTCCGGGCCGAGGCCCTTTTTAGGGCATCGATCATGATCAGCAGTTCCATGTAATTTTCATTGACGGGGGAACTCGTCGATTGAATGACGAAAACGTCGCAGCCCCGGATGCTTTCCTCGATATTGATCTGGACCTCGCCGTCGCTGAAACGGCTGACGGAACATTTGCCGAGGTCGACTCCGATGAAACGGGCGATTTCTTCAGCCAAGCCGGGATTGGAATTCAACGTGAACAATTTTAATCGGTGATCCGGATATGAGCCTGACATTGAAAAACCTCCGTGTCAATTCTTTAATTTCAATTTTTCCACATAGTTTTCCTTGTTTTCCTGGCGGGATCTTGCGATCGCAAGGGCATTTCCGGGCACGTCCTTCGTGATCGTCGATCCGGCGGCGACATAGGCGCCTTTGCCGATCGTCACGGGAGCGACCAGATTGGAATTGCAGCCGATAAAAGCTTCGTCTTCAATGATCGTTTTAAATTTTTTCACCCCGTTGTAGTTGACCGTGATCGTGCCGCATCCGATATTGACGTCTTTGCCGACTTCGGCATCCCCGATGTAGGACAGATGGGAAACTTTGCTGTGTTTGCCGATGAAGGATTTTTTCACTTCCACAAAATTTCCGATGCGGACCTCATCATCTACTTTCGTTTCCGGACGAATGTGGGCGAAGGGACCGATTTGGACGGAGGAACCGACTTGGCTGTCGGTGACCAAGGAATGCTTGATCACGGTGGCATCGCCGACTTCGCAATTGACGATTTCCGTATTGGGACCAATTTCACAATCTTCGCCAATTTTCGTCTTTCCCCTGATCACCGTTCCCGGATAGATCACGGTGTCGCGGCCGATTTCCACATCGCAATCGATGTACGTATTCTCCGGATCGATGATGGTGACGCCGTTTTTCATATGCTTTTCATGAATGCGTCTCCGCATGATTTTTTGCGCCTCAGCCAGCGCAACCCGGTCGTTTACGCCGAGAATTTCCGCCGGATCTCCGATCAGGAAGGCGGATACGGGATGCCCTTCCTTCCTTAAGATCGAAAGGACGTCGGGCAAATAATATTCACGCTGGGCATTGTCGTTGGTCACCTTTTCCAGGGCCTGAAACAGGAGGGAATTGTCGAAACAAAAAATGCCCGAACTGATCTCCTGGATTTGTTTTTCCTCTTCGGTGGCGTCCTTCTCTTCCACGATCTTTTCGACCATGCCTTCGCCGTTTCTTACGATCCGCCCGTACCCCTTCGGATCCTCGAGCTTCGCCGTCAAAACGGTGGCTTTCGCCCCCGATTCTTCATGATGATCCATCAAGGCTTTGACCGTTTCCGCTCTCAAGAGCGGCGTATCGCCGCAAACAACAAGGGTCATGCCGGTTTTATCCCCGAGATGGGGTTTTGCTTGCAGTACCGCATGTCCCGTACCGAGTTGCTCCTCTTGAAAAACAAACTCGCATTTTCCGTCCAGTCTTTCTTTCACCTGTTCCGCACCGTGACCGACCACTGTGTAAATCCGGTCAGGTTCGATCCGCAACATCTCATCGACGACATGTTCGACCATTGCCTTGCCGCAGACGGGATGAAGCACTTTGTACAGCTTCGATTTCATCCTCGTCCCTTGCCCTGCGGCCAATATGATCACAAAACGATTGGACATGATCTCCTCCATCATTAACTTCATTCCATTATGAATAATATCTTAAAAGCCTTTTGATTTCAAGGAACGGATGACCCGGATGGCGGCGAAGGCAAGACGCGGGGCCGGCGGGGCGGGGGAGCGAGACCTTATTTCGCAAACAAAAAAAGAGCCTTACTTTCGTGAAGTAGGCTCCTTGTTGTTTATTTGGTTTTTTATGCACCCGCTTCTTCCAATTGCTGCTCCAGTTCGCCTTGGCGATGGTATTCTGCGAGCACCGCCTCTTGTATTTTGCCTCTGGTAGCAGAATTGATCGGATGGGCGATATCGCGGAATTCCCCATCGGGGGTGCGCTTGCTCGGCATGGCGACAAACAAACCGTTGTTGCCGTCGATCACACGAATGTCGTGGACGACAAATTCGTTATCGAGGGTAATGGAGGCGATCGCCTTCATCCGCCCATCCGTGTTGACACGGCGCAATCTCACATCTGTTACTTCCATTTTGCTCACCACCTTAAAAAATCTTATTTTATTTATTCGATGGGAAGAAGAAAAATCCTTCTTCTCGAGAAAAATTTTTTCCATTTTTTTAAAAATATTTTAACTATAAAGCGCTCTCATCGGTCGTGAAAGCAACTGCCTCGATCTCGATCCGGACATCCTTCGGCAGCCGGGAAACCTCCACGCAGGATCTTGCCGGTTTATGGCCGGAAAAATGTTTTTCATATACTTCGTTCATCTTTTCAAAATCCTGCATGTCCTTCAAAAATACCGTCGTTTTCACGACGTTCGCCAGCGAGGCGCCGGCAGCCTCCAATACGGCCCGCAAATTCCGGATCACCTGCTCCGTCTGCTCCCCGATGTCCCCGCTGACGAGCCTGCCGTCGGCAGTGAGGGGGATTTGCCCGGACGTATAGACCATGCCGTTGACCACCACCGCCTGGGAGTAGGGGCCGATCGCCCGGGGAGCCGAATCCGTGGCCACTGTCTTCATCGCACATCACCGTCCTGTCTGAATTGCTGGGAAAGCCGCCCGCAAATGGCCGCATTTTCATTTATTCGCCAAATTGAAAGAAATTTCCTTCTTCCACTTCAATTTTTTTATTTTTTTCATCGATTTTGGTGATCTTGATGACGGACAAATATTGATCGACCAAGCGCTCCTTCACGTTTTCCACTTCCGCCAGCACGCAGATGCCCGCGTAGGTCGCTTGAAACTCCTTCAGCAGGCTGATCATGCCGTTTATGGTCCCCCCGGCCTTCATGAAATCGTCCACGATCAAAACCCGGGACCCTTCTTTTAAACTTTTTTTGGAAAGGACCATCGTTTGGATTCTTTTCGCCGAACCGGACACATAGTTGATGCTGACGGTCGATCCTTCGGTAATTTTGCTGTCCCGCCTGACGATGACGACGGGGACGCTCAAGTAGCGGGCGGTGGCGAAAGCCAGGGGGATGCCCTTCGTCGCCACGGTCATCACGGCGTCGATGTCGGCGCGGCCGAATTTCGCCGCAAACAGTTGGCCCACTTTATCCATGATCTTCGGGTTGCCGACGATGTCGGCCATATATAAATATCCTCCGGGCAAAAGGCGGTCGGGCCGCCCGATCATGGCGAGCAACTCTTTTACAAAAAGCTTTACGTCTTCCTCCTTTACGGATACAAAAAACCTGACGCCGCCGGCCGCTCCCGGAATCGTCATCAAGTCGCCGATCCCTTTCCTGGAAAAAATTTCTTTCACGATGGCCAGGTCTTCGCTGATCGACGATTTGGCCGCCTGGTATCTTTCCGTAAAAAAAGACAAGGGAATGATCTCGCGGGGATGGTTTAACAGATAATGGGTCATGTCGACCAGCCGCTCGCTTCTCTTCCAGCTCATTTGATCACCTTCAACATAAAAACGAATATTCTTTAAAAATTTTATAATAATGTCCGTTTTTTAACAAGATTCCTCAGGCCGCCTTTACTCTTCCAACGGCTGGCCGAGCATGCGAACGGCGTAAACTTGCTTGCAAAAACCCTTTAAGCCGTTGTAGATTCTGTGCATCCGGGATTCGTGCCGGACGAGGGCATAGACCGTCGGGCCGCTCCCGCTCATCAGCACGCCGTCCGCCCCGAACCGTTTCATGTCTTCTTTGATTTGTTTCACTTCCGGATAGTACTTCAGGGTGACCGATTCCAGGACATTGCCCAGATTTTCGCATATGGCCCGGAAATCCTGGCGATAAACGGCGTCGATCATCGTCTTCGTATCCGGGTGACGGATTTCCCGCAAATCCAATTGATGATAGACAAAGGAAGTGGAAACCCCGATGGAGGGCTTGGCCAAAACGACCCAGCAACTGGGCGGTGCCGGCAGTCTGGTCAGCACTTCCCCCCTGCCCTTGGCCAGCGCCGTCCCCCCGTAAACGCAAAAAGGCACGTCCGAACCGATCCGTGCGCCGATTTCCGCGAGTTCTTCCGTTTTTAAATTCAGCCCCCACAATTTATTCAATCCCCGGAGACAGGCGGCGGCATCGCTGCTCCCGCCGGCCAAACCCGCAGCCACGGGAATATTTTTTTCGATGGTAATTTCCACGCCTTTTTTTATGGAAAACAGGGTCTTTAACTGGTGAGCGGCCTGATAGGCCAAATTCCGTTCGTCGGAGGGAACGTAGCGGTTTAATGCGTTGATGCGGATCACGTCGTCATCCAGCATCTTAAGCCGGATCCGGTCGGCCAAATCGATGGTCGTCATCACCATCTCCAGCTCGTGGTAATCGTCCTCCCGTTTAAACAGCACATCCAGGATCAAGTTGATTTTAGCCGGTGCTTTGACATGAAGTTCCAATGAATCCACCTACTTTTGCAATGTATGCTCGGTCCTATTTTATCATATTCCGCCGCGGTTCATCCGCTTCATAAGGAAACGGGCCGCCGGGAATTCGGCGATCCAGCGGATTCACATCACGGCAGACAGCGGGCCGCAGGGAGGCGGCCCTCCCGTGCGCCTTCCGGTTCCGGGAAAATGAAAAAGGAAAACCGCGGGAAGATAAACTCCCCGCGGCCGTCACAGTTGATTTTTGCTGAGGAATCGGTTACCGCTTGTTTTTGAGCTGCTGTTCCGCTATCTCAATCGCCCTTTTCACCATGTTTCCTGCGTCGCGGGCGCGGATTCCGCCCCATCCTTCCTTCTGGACAACATCCCAGAAACCCAGCTCCTTTGCAAGCTCTTCCTTCATTTCGTCAGACATGATCCCTCTTCTTCGACCCATCGGCATGGCTCCTTCCTTCAACTGTGACAGGATTAGTTTTCGTCGGTTCAAAAGGACGGATACATGCGTAATTTTGCCAAAACGAAAAAGCAAAAAATAAAAGCAGCAAACGAGACGTCCACTGCCCAAAATTAAACCGATTCTTTTTTGTCGTCGAAAAAGGTGATTTGCACGGTCTTTGTCAAGATGTCCGCGTAACTGTAGGAAACCCGTTCAAAAGCGTTCTCGTCTTGATCCAATTCCACGACAAAAACGGACGGATAGGTTTCCGCCAAAATGCCCGAGCGCTCAATGGTTTTTCTCCGCCCGCCGTTCGCCCGGAGAACCAATCTTTTGCCGAGATTCGAATCCAGATCTTTCTTGATTTCGGCTAACGTTTTAGGCATCTTTTCAACACCTCGCTACTTAACAGTTTAACACAAAGGGTGGTGAAAAGTCAAATTAAAATTAAAATTATATCAATGTTATTTTTCCTTTGTCAATAGATTTTTTCTGACTTTCCGTTCATGGATCCGCGATCCGCGGGTTTTTCCCGATTCCGGAAAAGAGCCGGGGGCAAAAATCATGGGTCCAAGATCGGGCCGGCGGCCATTTGCCTGCGGAAAAAACGGGGGAAGCATGCAAACGAAAAAAGAGGGCTCCCTTCGTTCCGGATGCTCCAAGCCCTCCTTTGTTGGAAGCGAAACCTTTGGCCGCCGCACGGCCCTTTCCGCCCGTGTAAAAAAAGAAGGAAGAACCGGCCGAATGCCGGCCAACCCCCTCCTCTCCAAGTTTCCCGTTAATTTTCTTCATCCAATTTCGGGTGATAGGGCATGCCCGTCCGCAAAACCCCCTTCGTCTCTATTCCCCCGATCCCCCTTTCCCCGGTGATCGTGTTCCGCAGCACATCCCATACATGAATCCGTTCCGTAAAAGGGGTAAAACTGATCTTGGCCACGATGTACACGGGGTCGAGGGCGTGGATGTTCACCCGCATCGGCGAGCTGGCAAAATTGGCGCCCGCACCGATCAGCGATTCGAAATGGGATTGGCAGGCGCCGGCAAAAATGATGAGCTGGTCCAGATTGGGATGTTTTTTCCGGACCTCAAGGACCGTTTTGACAAAGTCCCGGGAATGGCGGTAGGCGTTCAGATCCTTCTTTTTGCCTCGGTGGCGGGAATAGGAATCATGGCCGGTGACGACCAGGATGTCGGGCCGGTATTGGTCGACGAGATCGGGCACGATATAGGGCATGTCTTTTTCGTTGCAGTAGGTGCCGTAGATGGGAATCCCGATTTTTTTATATTCTTCCATACATTTTTTTAAATATTCAGCGTCCCCGTCCACATGGAGAACTTTTCCCGGCATTTGGAAAAGCTGGTAATCCCTTTTGCACAAATCGTTGGATTCATAAATCTGCCGTTCTTTGATCAGACGGTAATCCTGCTTGAAAAGTTCCTGCGACTGTTCCACCAAGGTGCGAAAAGGCTTTAAAATCTCGTTTCTGGCTTCCGGATCCAGCTTCTGCAGATCCTTTACCGGGGCATCGGCAATCAGGCGGATCTCATCCCCGTGCAGAAGGGCGTAAGATTCCCCGTTTTCTTCATAAATATGGATCACCCGGAAGGGGATATCCAGGGAATAGGAAATCCTCCCGACAATATCGTTGATTTTTATGTTCATCCGCTATTCACTCCATGCATCTCGTTCGTCTTATAAGCTATGCGGCGAAACGAGGATGGGTGAATGTTGGATGGGCTCCATCGGGCGGCACAAGATGCGGGCACGGTTCCCTTTGCTGCTGCGTCCGCCCTTTTCGGCGAGGAATTTTCCGCCAATTTTGCCATTCTACGGCTGGCGGCGCCCGGGTCCGCCATCTGTTGCCGGTTCATCCCCGGTTTTTATGGAAATCAGAAGTTCATATCGTCCGGTCTTGCCGTCATCGGTCGCCGGTTCATTCCCGGTCCTTTCCGTGTTCTCCGAAAACGGGGTACAGCCCGTTGGCCAGCCGGGCGAATTCTTCGATGGACAAGGATTCCCCCCTCCTTTCCGGCTCGATTCCCGCCTGAAGCAAAGCGTGAAGAATCTCCTCCTTTTTTTCTTTGCCCCCGGGCATCTGATGCATGAGGTTGTTCATGATCGTTTTTCGCCGTTGGGCAAAACAGCTGCGGGTGACGGTGAAGAAAAATGTTTCATCGGCCACGCCAACGGGAGGATGCTCCCTTTTCGTCAGGCGGACGACGATGGAATCCACTTTCGGCCGGGGCATAAAGGCCGTTTTCGGGACCTTCGTGACAATTTCCGGCACCGTGTAATACTGAACGGCGATGGAAAGGGATCCGTAATCCTTCGAATCGGGTTTGGCTGAAAGGCGGTCGCCGACCTCCTTTTGCACCATGAAAACCATCCGGCTTACGGGAAGATCCTCTGTCAAACATTTCATGATCATCCGGGTCGTGACGTAGTAGGGGAGATTGCCGACGATCAGCAGGTCGCCGGCATCTTGGAATTCCTCGGCGATCGTCTTCCGGATATCCACTTTTAAAAAATCCCGGTGGATGATGGAGACATTTCCATATCCGCCAAGAACATCCTTTAAAACCGGAATCAGCCGCCCGTCGATCTCAAAAGCGGCCACCTTTTTGCTTTTTTGCGCCAGCCGTTCGGTCAAGGCGCCGATCCCCGGGCCGATTTCAATCACCCCGCAAGTTTCATCGATGCCGGATGCGGCGACGATTTTGTCGAGAATATTGGCGTCAATGAGGAAATTTTGCCCGAGGCTTTTTTTGAACGTGAAGCCGTATTTGTCCAGGATCTCCCTGGTCCGTCCCGGGCTGGCGATCGCCTTATTCATCATGGAGACCCTCCCCGTCCATCTGTTGCAGGGCTTCGAGAAACTGCTCCTTCGTGATTCGGAACATCATCAGCCGTTTATGCAGCTGCTTTCCGTTGGCGTATCCGATTTTTAACAGTTCTCCGAGCCTTTTCCGGCGCCTTTTCGCATTTTCGTGGCCGACGAGATGATGTTCGATCAACGCTTCCATGGAGATGACTTCTTCCGCCGCCTCTCCCATCGTTACCGCATCCTCCAGCGCCTTTCTGATTTCGTCGGCGGTCGCATATTCCACGCCGATTCTCCCCGTTTTGGATTTCGCCTTCGTCTGCGGCAAAAAGGCATGCTTGCAATGGGGCACCCGCTCCGCGATCTGTTTGCGGATCTTTTCACCGGGATAATCGGGATCGGTGAAGATGATGACTCCCCGGCTGTCCGCCAACCGTTTTATCCTTTCTATGGTTTCTTCATCGAGCGCGGATCCGTTCGTCTCGATCGTGTCGGCATCGACCGCCCGCTTTACCGCGGCGGTGTCGTCCTTCCCTTCGACTACAATGATTTCCTTTATTTTCATGAAAAACCTCCGTTTTAAACCATTCTTGTTCAAGTATAACGTTATTTTGCGCCGGGAAAAACAGGGACATAAAACTTTTCCGCTCTTTATCCGGCGCCGGCCGTTTGCGCCCCATTAAGGGTTGCGATCGGAGCGGTCCCTGCCGCGGAGGCCGGAACAGGATCAAAACATATGGTTTTTGGACCCCGGCAGACCGGGCCGGGAGCGGGCCCCATCGGCGGTTCAGGCAATCGTACGGGTCTTATTGCCGCGAATTTTAAGGGCCTACTGTCAATATGGCCTTTTTCGGAACCCTTGCAGCCGCCAAAAGGAAAGGACCGCAGGAAGTTCTTTCCGGAAGCGGCGGTCTTTTGCGACGGAGTTTAAAACCGGACAAACGGAGGACGGGATGGAACGCCTGTCTCCCTTTCCCCCTGATTCCCTCCCGGCGCTTAAAAAGCGATATCCGGTCCCTTGACCGATTCGAACCGTGAGATTCGACCCCGGTTCGAACCGCGATATCCGGGCCTTTGACCGGTTCGAAGCTCCCGCATCCATACGCTTGCCGCTCCGTCAAGCCGGCTTCCGCTTCCAGGCCGCGGAAGGGCCCCGGCATCCTCGCGCACTTCATTTCGTCCGTTCGGTTATAATCCCCTTTCCAGGACCGTTCCCGCAGCCGAAAATAAAAAAGCAGGGGGAAACCCCTGCCCTTATTTGATGATCCGTATTTTCACCTTTCTTACTCCCCATCGCCACGCCTGTTGTTTCGACGGGAAGAACAGATCAATTTTATATCCTTTGATTTTGTTCCCCGTATCTCCGGCGATGGCGTATCCGTAACCTTCCACGTAAACCTTCGTCCCCAGCGGAATGATCCGCGGATCTACGGCAATCAGTTTAATGTCCGGATTGGCCATCAGGTTGATGCCGGTTGCCGTTCTTCCCGAACAGCCGCTGCAATTGGGGGTATAAGCCGTCGCCGTGACGAAAAATTCCTTAGCATCCGCATTTCCCCGGGAAGCCGTCCGGATGATCTTTTTCGCCCCCACGGCGACAATCTTATCTTGAGGCTTTTCGACGATTTTTTCACTGATCAGTTTTTTGGAAACAATCTTGCCGTTTTCATAGACAACTTCGTATTTTTTCTCCTTTTTCCCCGTTTTTCCACCCTGGATGATTCTTTGCTCGCCGTAGGGGATGCGGCTATCCTTTTTCGTGATGACGGCGTAATGGATCGGTTCTTCGACTACATCGGTGACTTTTTCAACTCGGATGACTGAAACTTTGGAATTCCGGGTCAGCTTTTCGTTCAACCCCGGTTCTACCCGATCATTTTCATTCAACGCGATTCCTTGTTGCCGTAAAAAGTCAGCGACCGTAGTCGAAGGAGACCAGACTTTTCTGCTTTTGCCCCCGTCGATCAATTGCACTTCGAAGGCCCTGTTTATTTTGATTTCCAGATTATTGGCCAGGGACGACTGTTTCGTGAAATTGATGACATCATGTTTTCCAAGATCGATCTTATATTGGTCCAGGAGCTGTCCGACGGTTTCCGCCGTCGTCCAGGCCTTTTGTTTTTCCCCGTCGATGTTGATCACGACCTGCACGGCGGGCTTCCAAACGATTTTCATGTTCTCCTTCAGTTCCGTATCCAAGCTCGGATAGACATAATCGTTCTTTTTCACATCGACATTCAAATCATCCAGCAGTTCCTGGACATTTTTCGCATCGGTGCGGACCTCTTGGACTTTTCCGTCGATGGAAACAGCCACCGTCTTTTTCGTTCCTTCATGAAACAGGATGCCGATGATCGTAAAAGAAATGATGACACCTGAGATGAAGGACTGCTTCGCTTTGCTTCTGGCCTTGGGCAACAGCCCGTTCTCAATGTTCACAAAAAGTGCCTCCTTTGCATGGAGATGGCGCGGGAAGAAGAGGCCGGCCGTCCCATCCTTTCTTCCGCTTGATCGGAAAAGGCGGGCCGATCGTGCTAAATCGGCTCAATCACCCTTTTCCGTCTGCGATTTTAAATATTTTTCTTGCGTTATTCGCCGTGATTTCCGCAATTTCCTCCAAAGGAAGCCCTTTGATGCGGGCGATTTCTTCCGCCACATACCTGACATAGGCGGGTTCGTTTCTTTTCCCGCGGAAAGGATGGGGTGCCAAATAGGGACAGTCGGTTTCGAGAAGCAAATATGCAAGCGGCACTTCCTTTGCAACTTCTTTCGCCTGCTTGCCGTTTTTAAACGTGACCGGCCCTCCCAAAGAAATGAAGAAGTTCATTTTGATGCATTCTTTGGCAATTTCCGGACTGCCGCTGAAACAATGCATGATCCCGCCCGTTTCTTCGGCGTGTTCCTCTTTTAAAATTTGAATGACATCTTCCGTCGCTTCCCGGTTATGGATCATAATCGGCAAGGAAAGTTTTTTCGCCAGGCGGATCTGTTCCCGGAAAACGGCTTTTTGGACGTCCTTGGGCGACTTATCCCAATGATAATCCAATCCCGTTTCCCCGATGGCGACGATCTTCGGGTGCCGGCTCAATTGCTCAATCCATGCCAGATCCTCTTCCCGCATATCGACGGCATCCACCGGATGCCAGCCGATGCAGCCGTACAGATGATCATATCGTTCGATCAATTCCATCGTCTTCCGGATCGTCGGCCGGTCGAAGCCGACGACGACCATCGACGAGACGCCCGCTTCCCGGGCCCGTTCGATCACTTCATCCAAATCTTCTTTGAATTGTTCCGCATTTAAATGGGTGTGTATATCAAACAGCATGGGTTCCACCTGTTATCCAAAGATTCGGCATCCCCTTCGACGGCTACAAAAAAGAATAACATAGAAATGTTAAACCGATGTAACATTTCCATGTTATTTTCACGACAATCGGAAGGGACATTGCCGTTATTTTACAACCGCGCCGTTGGGAACCGCCGGATCGACGGTAACGACCGAAAGTTTCCCGTCCTTTTCCCCGGAAAGGATCATCCCTTGCGACAGTTCGCCCCGGAGTTTCGCCGGTTTCAAATTCGTGACGCAAACGACTTTCTTTCCGATCAATTCTTCCGGTTTGTAATATTCGGCGATCCCGGAGATAATCTGGCGTGTTTCCCCGCCGAGATCGACCTGCAATTTGAGCAGTTTATCCGCGTTTTTCATTTTTTCGCAGGCGAGGACTTCGGCGACCCGCAGTTCCACCTTGGCGAAGTCTTCGATGGTAATATAATTTTCTTTCGGCTGATCCTCCGGCTGTTTTTCCTTCTCTTTCACCGCATTCGGGTTCTTCATGGATGCCTTGATAAACTCGATTTCTTCATCCATCTTCACCCGGGGGAAGATCGGCTCGCCTTTGTTCACCTTCGTCCCTTCCGGAATGGCGCCGAAGGTTTCCAGGCTGTCCCAAGTCTTCAATTCCGGGCTGTCGATCCCCAATTGATGGAAGATTTTTTCCGGCGTTTCCGTCATGAACGGTTGCAGCAATACCGCCGTCCGGCGCAGCGTTTCCGCCAAATGGGCCATGACGCTCGCCAATTCGCCGCGTTTCGTTTCATCCTTCGCCAAAATCCACGGGGTCGTCTCGTCGATGAACTTGTTGGCCCGGTTGATGATTTGCCATACGGCGGCTAAAGCGACGGAAAATTCCATGTTTTCCATCGCCTGTTCATATTCCTTTTGTTTTTGCTGATTGACGGCCAGCAGCTGTTTTTCCGGTTCCCTTTCCGATCCTTCGTATCCGGGAATGCGCCCTTGGAAATATTGGGACACCATGGCGACCGTCCGGTTCAACAGATTGCCCAGGTCATTGGCCAAATCATAATTGAGCCTTTCAATAAATCCTTCGGGGGTAAACACGCCGTCGGCGCCGAAGGGCACTTCCCGAAGCAGATAATACCTGACGGGATCCACCCCGTACCGGTCGATTAAAACGTTCGGGTCCACCACATTCCCCTTCGACTTGGACATTTTTCCGTCCTTCATCAAAAACCAGCCGTGGCCGAAAACCTTTTTCGGGAGGGGAAGATCCAGCGCCATCAGCATGATCGGCCAATAGATCGTATGGAATCGGACGATCTCCTTCCCGACGAGATGCACATCCGCCGGCCAATATTTGCGGAATTTTTCGTCGTTTTCCGTGCCGTATCCCAAGGCGGTGATATAGTTGGTCAAGGCATCGATCCAAACGTAAATGACGTGTTTCGGATCTCCCGGAACCTTGATTCCCCAGTCGAAGGTCGTTCTTGAAACGGCCAAATCCTCCAGCCCCGGCTTAATGAAATTGTTGATCATTTCATTTTTCCTGGATTCCGGCTGGATGAACCCGGAGTTTTCTTCATAATATTGAAGAAGCCGGTCCACATATTTGCTCATCCGGAAAAAGTAGGATTCTTCCTTGACTTTTTCCACCGGGCGCCCGCAGTCGGGACAATTCCCGTTGACCAGCTGCCTTTCGGTGAAAAAGGATTCGCAGGGGGTGCAGTACCACCCTTCATATTCGCCCAGGTAGATGTCGCCCTTTTCTAACAGTTTGGCAAAAATCTTTTCTACAACTTTTTTATGGCGTTCTTCCGTCGTCCGGATAAAATCGTCATAGGAAATATCCAAACGCTTCCACAATTGTTGAATGCCGCTGACGATTTCATCCACGTATTCCTTCGGGGTCAATCCCGCTTCCTTCGCCTTTTTTTCTATTTTTTGCCCATGTTCGTCCGTCCCCGTCAAAAACATGACATCATATCCGCGCATGCGTTTGTAGCGGGCAATCGCATCCGCAGCAACGGTTGTATAAGAGTGCCCGATATGCAACTTTCCGCTCGGATAATAGATCGGCGTGGTTACATAAAAGGTTTTCCGTTCTCCTTCCATCTGTTCTGCCCCCTAACAAACAATAACGATCAATTCTGGAACATGGCTGTTTTCTTAACAACATCATACCCGATTGGGTGCCGTTTTAACCTTCTATATGCAAACAATATACCGAAAAACCAAAGAAAGTGCAACTTCGCGCGGATCCGGGATCGGCGGAATTTGAAAAAAGTGGAACTTCAGAAAAAAATAGGTATAAATTACTACTTTTTCAACATTTTCTTTTATTGACTGTTTTTGGTAAGATTGGTATTCTATGATTATCAATACAGATCTGTGCACCGATGTAGATATAGAGAGAGAGAAAAGCCGAACGATTACTATTTTTTGAGAGGGGAAATGATGAATGAAATCCACGGGCATTGTAAGGAAGGTTGACGAACTAGGACGCGTTGTAATTCCCATTGAGCTGAGAAGGACTTTGGGAATTAACGAAAAGGATGCATTGGAAATTTACGTCGACGATGACAAGATCATCCTGAAAAAATACAAACCGAACATGACCTGTCAAATTACAGGCGATGTATCCGACGATAACGCGGTTCTGGCCAACGGCAAGCTCGTATTGAGCAGGGAAGGCGCAGAAATCCTGCTGAAAGAGATCAAAGAAGTTTTCCATCTTTCCTAAGGCAAAAATCGGGCCCGGGATTCAAAGATTCCGGGCTTTTTTGATTTTTTCGCCCGCGGGAACTTCCCCGGGCGGAAAATTTTTGCGGTTTTAAGAAAGATCGTCCTTTTGCCCGTGATAGATCTTGTAAATCTCCCGCTTCGGCCTTTTGCGGTCCTTCGCCGCCTTTTTTATCGCTTCCATCAGCGGAAGGCCTTCATCGGCGTACCGGTTGACATGCTCCGTGACCGTAAGCTCCGCCCACCAGGCATCTTCTTCCGCCTTGTCCGATTCCGCCTGCCCTTCGACGATCAGGCAAAATTCCCCTTTCGGTTCGTTTTTTTCGGCCCATTCCGCGATTTCCGCCACCCGGCCGCGGACGTACTCTTCAAATCTTTTCGTCAGTTCCCGGGCCACCGTCATCCGCCGGTCCCCGAAGCATTCCCGGATGGCCGCCAGCGTTTCCTTCAACCGGTGGGGCGCTTCATAGAAAACAAGGGCGGCGGGAAGGCGGGTCAATCCTTCCAGGACCTCCCTTTTCTCCTTTTGCTTCCGCGGCAGGAAACCGTAAAAATAAAAGGGCTGCGGCAGGATGCCGGAAGCCGTTAAAGCGGTCAGGGCGGCGTTGGCCCCGGGCAGCGCGATGACCGGAATGTCCGCTTCGATGCACAGCTCCACCATTTCATAACCCGGATCCGAGATCCCCGGCGTGCCCGCGTCACAGACGAGGGCCACCTCTTTTCCTTCCTTCAAAAATTTCAACAGCTGCTTCCCCGCCTGATTTTTGTTGTGCTCGTGGTAGCTGACGACGGTGCCGGAGATCTGGAAATGGTTTAACAATTTCATCGTCACCCGGGTATCTTCCGCGGCGATCACATCGGCTTCCTTCAAGACGCGCAGCGCCCGCAGCGTGATGTCTTCCAAATTTCCGATCGGCGTCGGAACGAGGTACAATTTTCCCCCGGGCCCGTCCGTTTGGAAACTTTTCTGGATTTTCACCCTTTTCGACTCCCTTTCCGCAAACAAAAAATCGCCGGTTTCCGGGCATTTCCGGCCTTTGTCCTTCAGGATTCAAGTATTTTCCAATCGTCAACCCTTTGCCTTCCAGTTTGTTATCCCTTTGGCCCTCAGGATTCAAGTATTTTCCCCGTACAAGATCCGTTTCATTTCATCGGTATATTCCCCGTTTTCCTCATACACGTAAAGAGGAGGCAATATTTTCAAGTCCGGCTTGCCGTCCCGGGTCCCTTCCAGCAAAATCGTATTTGCCTCCTTTTTCATTTTCGGATAAACGAACCGCAGCCGTTTCGGTTCGATTTTATATTTTCTCATCAATGTCAATAAATCCAGCAGCCTGCCGGGACGGTGGACAAAGGCCACCTTTCCGCCCGGTTTTGCCAGCTGGCTGCTGACCCTCACCGCATCCTCCAGCGTGCAACAGATTTCATGGCGGGCGATGGCCAACGGCTCCCGCTCGTTGATGATCGCCTCCCCGGAAACGGGAAAATAGGGGGGATTGCACGTGACGACATCATAGCGGGCCGTTCCGAGCCGCTTCGGCATCTCGCGAATGTCCCCGCAAATCATGGAAAGGCGGCCGTCCAACCCGTTGTAGCGGATGCTTCTTTCCGCCATATCGCACAACCGCTCCTGAATTTCGACGCCGGTAATCTCCCCCTTCGTCCGCTTCGACAACAGCAGCGGGATCACCCCGTTGCCGGAACATAAATCGATGATCTTCCCTTTCTGAATGGGAACATATACAAAATTGGCCAGCAGAACCGAATCCATGGAAAAGGAAAAAACGGAAGGGCTTTGGATGATTCTTAAATTTTCCGCCAGCAGATAGTCGAGCCGCTCGTCGTCCTTCAACTGAATCATGGCTTCCTCCAAACCTCCGGATGGCATCCATTCCCTGGCGCCGCCGATTCCCTTTCGCCGGAAAACTCCGGCGCCGGGCCGGGTAATTCCCGGATCGCAAGAAAAAGCCTCCATGAAATTCCGAAGGCTTTTCTACTTATTTTTATTCAAAAAGGACAGGCAAAACATGCAGTCCCCTTCTTTTCGCGGACTGCCGAACTGCAGGTTGCATATATGGAAACCTTCTTGATAGAGCCTGGCCAAATTGTCGTATCCTTCCCCGATCACCGACAGCCTTTCCTCCTTCGTTTTGAGGGCCTGGTTCCCGCCCGCTCCCTCATCCAGCCGGCCTTTGGACAATGCCAACAGCTTCCGCAAATGGGCGTTTTCCAGCTTCAACGAATTGTTCTCTTCCAAGAGCTCCGCCAAGCCCTTTTTCAACGCCCCCAGCTGCTTGTAAAATTCGCCGATCTGCTGTTCCATGCCGCCGACTGAATCGAACAAATCCTTTTTATTCATCATCCATACACCTCAAGTAGCATTGGTCGGGATAATGCCTTCTTCAATGATCTCATCGAGGGTATATTCGATAACTTTGTCCCGGTCGATCAATTCCACTTGAACGATCTTTTCCAGCAAATTCAGGCCAACTACCTTCCCCGGGCCGTGGGAGGTCAAAAGCACTTCGCCCAAATCGGGCAATTGCGCCTTCGCCGCCTCGTATTCGTCATTTTCGTATTTCAGGCAGCACATCAGCCGTCCGCACAACCCGGAAATTTTCGTCGGATTCAGGGAAAGGTTTTGATCCTTGGCCATCTTGATCGACACCGGCTCGAAATCGCCCAGGAAGGTGGAACAGCAAAGCATTCGCCCGCACGGGCCGATTCCGCCCAGCATTTTCGCCTCATCCCGGACGCCGATCTGCCGCAGCTCGATCCTCGTTTTGAAGATCGCCGCCAAATCCTTGACGAGTTCGCGAAAATCGACGCGGCCGTCGGCGGTGAAATAAAAGATGACTTTATTTCGGTCAAAGGTGTATTCCACGTCGATCAACTTCATTTCCAACTGGTGCTCGGCGATTTTTTCCAGGCAGATGTCAAAGGCCTCCCGCGCCGCCCGCTTATTTTCCTCGACCTGGATCCGGTCCTTTTCGTCGGCGATCCGGATCACTTTTTTCAAGGGCAAGACGATATCCTCTTCGTCGACCAGTTTATCGGTGATGACGACTTTTCCGTACTCGATGCCGCGGATGGTTTCGACGATGACAAAATTCCCCTTTTCGATAGGCAAGTCGCCGGGATCGAAATAGTATATCTTTCCTGCCTTTTTAAAGCGGACTCCGATTACTTTATACAATAACGGATCCCTCCCGTAGCTTCCTGATCAGCCATTCCATGAGAAGCGCGCCGTTTGCGTTGCTCTGCAGCCTTTTTTTCGCTTCGATGATCTCCTGTATCTCCGCGGCCAGCCTTTTTTCCGATTTTCTAACGGCGTAATGTTTCCATTTTTCCAGCTGGCCGGGAAAAACGAGCGAACCGGTCCGGCCCAGCCGGATAAACAAGGCGTCCCGATAGATATACAGCAGCAAGGTCAAACCGAGATCCATCTGCTCCCTTTCTTTAAAATGCGGAAGCCACTCCTGTTCGACAAACAACAACGCATCAGCCAAAGATTTGCTGTTCAGTATTTCATATAATTTTATCACGATTCCTTTCCCTTGTAAAAACCATTCGTCCCGGCTCAGCTTCAGGGCCTCTTCCGCATCGTTCGTCAATTGGGCAAAGAGCGGCGCCTTTTCTTCCGGGATTCCCCTTTCGATCAGAAGGGAAATCAGTCCGCTTTTCGTCCGGGAACGAAAAGGGATATGTTGGCAACGGGAGCGTACCGTCGGCAAAATTTGGTGGACATTCTCCGTAATCAAAATGGCCGTCGTTTTGGCCGGCGGTTCCTCCAAAAATTTCAACAGCCGGTTGGAAGCGCTGGCCGTCATCTTTTCCGCGTTTTCAATGATGTACATTTTCCGGTCGGATTCAACGGCCTTTTTGGCGAATTCTTCCCGCAGCAGGGCGATCTGTTCCGTTTTTATCGATGCCCCGTCCGCTTCGATGATCAAGAGATCCGGATGGTTGCCGCTGTCGATTCGCCTGCATTGAAGGCAGCGTCCGCAAGGAAGGAAGCCTTCCCTTAAATCCGTACAAAACAACATTTTGGCAAAAAAGAGGGCTGCCGCTTTTTTCCCCGTTCCCTTTCTTCCTTCAAACAAGTAGGCATGGGCGACCCTGTCCTTTTTGACGGCGTTGGCGATCATGTTCATGGCAACCGGCTGCACGGTTACAAGCTGCTCCCATGTTTTTGTCACAAGCAATCACCCTGAAAATAAGTCTGGTGGCTTTTTTCCTTCCCCCGGAAAGGGCTTCGCAACCGGAGGCGCAAAAAGAAAAACGGAAGGTTCAAGATTCTGTGCCTCCCCGCCCTTCCAGCCAGACGTATAAATTGATGAGCAAGAAATGACCGAAAAAGGATGCCCGAGCGTCCTTTCCGACTTTCAGCTAGACGTATAAATTGATGAGCAGGCCTTCGATTTCTCCCAGCAAACTTAATATTTTCAAATGGTCTTTTTCCTTCTTCAAAAACTCGTCCATCAGCTCGATCAGCTTTTCGTCGATCATCTCAACGATTTTTAACGGGTGGCTTTGCCCGTATTCATCCCACGTATAGGTCTTTTTCAGCTGCAAACCCGTATCCAGGGCTTCTTTCACGTATTTTTTCACCAAGGATTTATATCTCATCAGATCGCGGAGACTTCTTGATTTTTCCAGGCGTTTGCTCGCCTTTTCAATTTCGGACATCAAATATTGCAGCTGGCTGGATTGGATTTGATTCGCATGGGATTTCAACAATTCCTGAAACAGCGGCCGATTTTGCGCAACCACCCGCTGTTCATGAAAGAGCTGATCAGGAAAAGGCCGCAGATCCCGATTGACTTTCATGCCTAAACCTCCAAATGCAAAAATCGCGCGAAGCAAACCGGATGCCTGCCGGGTTCCGTGCCAATCGCAGGGAAATCCGGTCCCTAAAAATGAAAAAATCGGTCAACCGGCAAAACGAACACGGTGGCTCCGCCCACTTCAACCTCGACAGGATACGGGATAAAGGAATCGGCGTTTCCCCCCATCGGCGAAATCGGCGCAACCAATTGTTCCCTCATTTTGCAGTTTTCCCGGATGATTTCCAACGCCTTATCCACCCGGTTGTCTTCCGTTCCGATGATGAAAGTGGTGTTGCCCGATCTTAAAAAACCGCCGGTGGTGGCCAATTTCGTTGCCCGGAAATTATTTTCCATCAACGCATTCAAAAGCCGATTGCTATCCTGATCCTGAACGACCGCCAATATGAGTTTCATAACATCCCTCCCGCATCCAGACAGCTGCTTTCTTATATTATATCAATAACGGCTTCCCGTCCGGAAGTTGTCTCCGGGGAAAAAACGGGAAAAGCTCCAATTTTTTTGACAGTTACAAACTTTCTGATGTCCCCGTTTTTTTCCAATGCCGTTCCAGATAGGCGCAAACGGTTCTTAAGGCATCCGAATAAACGGCTTCAACCGTCCGGTGGGCGTCGATCTTTCTTATCCGGTCGGGGTAGGTATCGGCCAAAAGCAAATACCCCTCCCGGACCAGCCGGTGGAAGGAGAGATTCTCCATGTCGAGACGGTTCACTTCTTCGCGGAAATTTTTCCGGATCCGTTCCAGGCCCGTTTCCGGTTCCACATCGAAATACAGGGTCAAATCGGGCATCGTTTGTTCGACGGCGAAACGGTTGATCATGAGCACCGCCTCGATTCCGATCCCCCGCGCATATCCTTGATAAACGAGGGACGCATCAATAAACCGGTCGCATAACACGACGGCGCCTCCGTCCAGCGCCGGCATGATTTTTTCGACGAGATGCTGCCTCCTTGCCGCCGCATACAAGAGGGCTTCCGTTTTCGCGTCCATTTCCTTGTGTTCGGGGTTCAAAATGATTTCCCTGATTTTTTCGGCGATGGGAATGCCCCCCGGCTCGCGGGTCTCGACGACCGGATAGCCCATTTCCCGCAATTTGCCGGCAACCATTTTCAAGATCGTCGTTTTCCCCGCCCCTTCGGGTCCTTCAAAAGTGATCAATCTTCCATTCTTCATGTAAGAAACCTCCAAAGGATCGTCCCGCACTGATGATGAGTAACCTCGTATACTTAGTATACCTGATATGGAAAACAAAATTTTAAATTTTTTCTTTCCGGCTGTCCTCCTTGCGGACAATGGCCCGGCTTTCCGAAAAAAACGGCGAAACTTTGGACCGCGGCCCTTTGAAAAGGCCGCTGCCGACGGCATCTCATCTTATTTCCTTCAGCCCCCGCCTTTTTGCGGCAAAAAAAATCCTTTCCGCCATCGATGAGCCGCGTCCCCCATCCGGAAAGGCATTTTCGCAAACCGCCGCAATGATCTTACCCGCTAATACAAAATTTTTTTGGAATTGATTTTTTTCAACTGGCGCAAATAAAAACGGTAAACCGGATCGCTCGTCTCCGTTTTTATTATTTCTTTCTCACAATCTATACAAATGAACGAATCATACAAAAAATACCCTTCTTCTTTGAACTTTTCGCAGACCATGCACACTTCTCCCCGGGATTTCACCGTTCCCCACCTCCATCCTCTATTATGCACGGAATTTTAAAGACTTATTCCCTTTTAAAAAAGAAAAATAGGATCTCCCATCCGCAAACGCCCATTCTACCTTATGATCCGGACCGGAAAATGGTTCATGAAAAAACGGCCCGACGGCCGGAAAGCCGGCATGGAGCCGTTCGAGCAGACGGGGCGTCTTCCGTGGGATCGTCCCCTTTTTATCGCGTCCGGGAAGAAATCACGGGTGTCCCCGGGCGGCCGGAAAGGGGAGGAGCGAGGAGGCGAGGAAGGGAAAGTCAAAGACGGATTCCCCGGGGAAAAAGAAAGGCCTGCCGGCGGAGAGAAAAGAAGCTTTCCGGCAGGCCTTTCCGTTGCATTCTTCCGTGCATCTGGTTCATCCGTTGGAAGTGGGGAGCCTCCCGGAGGAAGCGGCGTCTCCGCTCCCGCTCGCCGCGGCGTCGGAGCCCCGCTCCGGGATGGCAGGCCTCTCATCGTCCTTGCGAAACATATTTCCGTCCTTATCAAAAAAGAAATTCCTCCTTGAGCTGGGCCGCCCTTCCTTTTCTTGCCGTGCCGGCGCATGCCGCTTCCCATTCGGGCGCGCCAAAAGACGGCGCGAAAAAACGGGAGTTTTTCCGGATGATTTTGCGGGATAAAGATTTCCGATGGGCGTCCACAATGGCGCAGAAAAAAGGAATTTCTATCCGGATCCCATTCTCCCGACCCGCCGTTCGCACATTTTTTCCGGATTTAAGGGAGGATCCAATGCTGGATGACCGCCAGTGCGAGCACCCCCGGAATCCCCAAAAATCCCGATACCGCGGCGGTGATGAGATTGATCGGCACGTGAATGCCGGCATGGCCGCCGATAAAGTTCAAGGCAAACAACAACAAGGCGCCGATCGTCAGTTTTACGATCCCTTGTCCGATGAAACCGAAAAATTTTAGCGGAATTCCGAATACCATGACGAGGATGATCAAGGTGAGCAGCAGACTGATGACAACAAAAGATTCCATTTCCCATTCAACCCCCGGCCCGTTTTTTGTCTGCTACTATATCTATGTAAGGGAAGTAAAAAAAGAACCCAATCGCGGGCTCTTCCTGGCTTTCCCTCATTTTTTCCGCCGGCTCGGGGATATGCGGATATTCCTGTGTTTCGCTTCCTTAAACAAATAAAAATATTTTAATTCGGCCAATTTTACCTTCATTTCCAAATCCTTCGATTTGTAGAAGCTTTTTTCCCATAATTGCTGTTCGATATGCCATTGGTTTTTAAGCTGTTCCATTTGTTGAAGCAGTTTTCCGTCGAATTCCTTTTTTAATTTATTCTTTCTGTTAAACAGCATTCAAGTACCCCCATGTATCGGAAAGGAGAATTGAAAATCTCCGGAGAAAATCCGCGGGAAACCCTCGGCCTACAGCTCCCGTCTTCCCTCCAACGCCTTCGACAACGTGACTTCGTCCGCATATTCCAGATCTCCTCCCACCGGCAGTCCGTGGGCGATCCGGGTCACCTTGATTCCGGACGGTTTCACCAAGCGGGAGATATACATCGCCGTCGCTTCCCCTTCAATATTCGGATCCGTCGCCAAAATCAGCTCTTTCACCTTTTCATCCTGCAGCCTTTTCAAAAGTTCCGGGATTTTAATATCTTCCGGTCCGATCCCTTCCATCGGGGAGATGGAACCGTGAAGGACGTGATACAGCCCGTTGTATTCTTTCATTTTTTCCATGGCGATGACATCCTTCGGTTCTTCGACCACGCAAATGGTGGTGCGGTCCCGGTGGGGATCCGAGCAGATATAACACGGATCTTTTTCGGTGATATGGCCGCAAACGGAACAGTAGGTAATTTCCCGTTTCACGTTGACTAAGGCTTTAGCGAACTCGAGGACCGTGTCCTCTTTCATCGTCAATACATAAAAGGCCAATCGGGCAGCGGTTTTCGGACCGATGCCCGGCAATTTCATGAAACTGTCGATCAATTTCGTAACAGGTTCAGGATAATACATGGCAAATCCTCCCACGAAGAGGCTTAACCCGGCCGGGGAATCCCCGGGCCGCAGCCGCGCATTTAAAACAGCCCCGGCAGATTGAGCCCCTTGGCAAACTGCCCCATCGTTTCTTCCGTCAATTTGTCCACTTTGCCCAGCGCGTCGTTCACGGCGACGACGATTAAATCCTGCAAGGTTTCCACATCTTCCGGATTGACCACGTCCTCGCTGATTTTAACTTCCAACACTTCCTTATGGCCGGAAACGACGACGGTAACCGCTCCGCCCCCGGCGCTCCCTTCCACCCGTTTATTCTTCAGTTCTTCCTGGGCCTCGAGCATCTTCTTTTGCATTTTCTGCATTTGTTTCATCATGTTTTGCATATTTCCCATTCCGCGCATCATCGTCCATTCCCTCCAAAAATTTTTAATCCCCATCCGCTGGATGTCCTAGTCGATGATTTCCAACAAATCTTCGCCGACCAGCTTTTTTGCCTCTTCGATCAACGGATCCTTTTCCTCATTCGGCGTTTCCCGATGCCCGTAGATATGGTTTTCGATGTAGGACCGGCGCACCGCTTTCCATTGGTTCTCCGGGATGCCGACCATTTCCACGGGGCTGCCGGAAACGGAAGTCAAGGCAAAATTAATCTCGTTTATATACTCGCCGTTGGACATCACCATTTCGCAGTGCAAATCATATTTAAATTTGATGATGCATTTGTCCTTGGAAGCGGCGACCGGTTCCGCGTCGTTCAAAAGGGCCGCGCAGGATTTGTTTTTCACCTTTTTTAAAACCGCTTCCCAATGATTTTTGAAGAAGGTCAGCTGTTGTTTCGTCGCATTGGCCAAAATGCTCTCGATTTTGCCGAGCGGCACCTTTGAACCGTTCGGTTTTCTGGTCAATCCGTTTCCCGGTTTTTTCGACGATCCGTTTTTCGCCCTCTCTTCCGCTTCGGAAGGAGCGGCGGCTCCCTTTTCCTTGATCTCCTGAAGTTCCGCTTCCAGGCGGGCGATTTTATCTTCCAGATAAGAAATTTTTTCCAGAAACTCGCCGGCATTTGCCTTTTCCGGGATTTGGCAAAGTTTGACGACACATACCTCCAGCAGGACGGAAGGCTGCCCGGACCATTTCATTTCCTGTTGGAAACGGCTGAGCTCTTCGACGATTTGATAAATTTCTTCCTCTTCCGCTTCGCCGGCCAACCGGTCCAGGTCGTCGCTCATCGTGATCCGTTCAAAATATTCGCTCAACCGGGGAGACGTTTTATACAAAAGCAAATCCCGGTAAAATTGGATGCATTCCTCAACGATGCGGGCCGGTTCCTTCCCTTGGAAAAGCATGACATGGACGGCCTCCAGCGCTTGCCCCGCGTCCCTTTGCCGGATGGCCCGGGCAAGATCGAACAAAGCCTGTTGGGAAACGGAACCGGTAACGGTCAAGGCGTCTTCGACGGTCAATTTTCCGCCGCTGTAGGAGATGGCCTGGTCCAGCAGGCTCAGTGCGTCCCGCAATCCTCCGCCGGCGCTGCGGGCTATGACACGAAGCGCCTCCTCTTCATACCCGATTCCTTCCGTTTCGAGGATGTGGCGCAGCCGTTCGGCGATCATGTTCGGAAGAATCCGCTTAAAATCAAAACGCTGGCATCTTGAAACGATCGTCAAGGGAATTTTGTGCGGTTCCGTCGTTGCCAAAATAAAAATAACATGATTCGGCGGCTCTTCCAACGTTTTGAGCAGGGCGTTGAACGCTCCTTGAGAAAGCATATGGACTTCGTCGATGATATAGACCTTGTATTTGGCTCTGGCCGGGGCATACTTGACCTTTTCCCGGATATCCCGGATTTCTTCGACGCTGTTGTTGGATGCGGCGTCAATTTCAATCACGTCCGTGACGGAGCCGTCGGCAATCCCTTTGCAGATCTCGCATTCATTGCACGGTTCCGAAACCGGCGCCTTCAAACAGTTGACGGTTTTCGCCAGCACTTTGGCCGCCGTCGTTTTTCCCGTTCCCCGGGGGCCGGAAAATAGATAGGCGTGGGATATTTTTTGCTGCAACAGGGCGTTTTGCAAGGTTTTTGTGACATGTTCCTGGCCGATGATATCCGCGAAGGTTTGCGGGCGCCAAACCCGGTACAACGCTTGATAGCTCAAAATCCTGCCCTCCCAGTCCAACCGGATGGAGTAAAAGTTTCACTTTATTATAACCCAATGAGCCGGCCAAAAAAAGGAGTCGCAACGGATTCAACGGCAAAAACGGCATTTTTGGTCCTTTTGAAAAAAGCATGTGATTCCCTGGCGGAACCACATGCTCTGTCTGCGTTATGATGAAACTGCCGTGCACCTTCCTTCGACCAACATCCATAAGCGTTGATCCCACAGTTAGCTCGGCTCAGGCACCCCTGCGGCACATGGAAGCTTCCACTTAATGCTGCTTCCTTCCGGACCTGACATGGTTCGTGGATTTCCATTGCACAGGACCCGAACGTCAACACCACTTATGGGAGACTGGCCTTACAGATAGTTAGCCTCAGGAAGGGATTCAGCCCCGCTGGAGCGGATTGCGGGTACAGGGCACCGCTACCTCCCCGCCTAGCACGGCAAAGATGATACCTTTTTTCAGCGCTTTTGTTGCGCATAATTAAGTATACTAGCATTTCCTTGGAAATGCAACGCAAAGGGGATGCTAATTGTTTCCTTGACCTTCCCCGGCCTTTTTCCTGTCCCGCAATTTTTTGAAAAAGCCGGTCAATAAATTTCCGCATTCTTCCTCCAGGACGCCGCCGACGACCTCCGCCCGATGGTTAAATCTTTCCTCCTGCAGCAAGTTCATGAGGGTGCCCGCGCATCCCGCCTTCGGATCGCTGGCGCCGTATACCACCCTTTTAATGCGGGACTGGACGATGCTCCCCGCGCACATCGGACAGGGCTCCAAGGTGACAAACATTTCCGCCTCTTCCAGCCGCCATGATTTCAGCCGTTTCGCCGCCTCGTTGACGGCCAAAATCTCCGCGTGGGCCAGCGGGTTTTGCAAGGTTTCCCGCAAGTTGTGGGCCCGGGCGATCACCGTATCGCCGAGAACGATGACACAGCCGATCGGCACCTCTTGCTTTTCTTCGGCTTTTTTCGCCTCTTCAATCGCCATTCTCATGTAATATTCGTTCCGGTCCATGGTCTTCTTCACCTTACAGTCATTTTACTTAAAGGGGAACATAAAATGGTTAATAGGTTTTCACCATTTTACGGGAGGGAGCGTCCTTGCAAATTCACGTCGTCCGGGAAAACGAGACGCTGTTTCAAATTGCCCGGCTCTACGGGTCAACGGTTAACGATATTGCGGAGGCGAACGAAATCCCCGATCCGAACCGCCTCGTCGTCGGCCAGGCCCTGGTCATTCCCATCGTCGGAAGTTTTTATTGGGTCCAGCCCGGAGACAGTTTATGGAGCATCGGCCAACGGTTTCAGATTCCTTATCAGGAATTGGCGCGGATCAACGGCATCTCCGTCAATCAAATCCTCCTGGTGGGCACAAGGCTTTACATCCCGCCGGCGGAAAAAACCGAGGCCGAGTTCCACGCCTATGTGGAACTCCGGGAATCGCCCGTGCCCGCCCAATTGGAAAACAGCGCCAGGGATGCCGCTCCCTTGCTGACCTATTTGGCGCCATTCAGCTTCGAAGCGAGAAGGGACGGAACGTTGAAGGAACCTCCCCTCAACCGGTTTCAGGAAATCGCCGCCGCCAACCGGAACGTGTTGATGATGGTGATTACGAACAAGGAAAACGACCAGTTCAACGACGAGCTGGGGCGGATTTTGTTAAATGACATGGAAGTCCAGGAAAGATTTTTGCAAAATATCATCAATACGGCGGAAAAATACGGATTCCGCGACATCCATTTCGATTTTGAATACCTCCGTCCCCAAGACCGGGAGGCGTATGCCGTCTTCCTCAGAAGGGCCAAAGAGCGCTTCGGCCAGCGGGGATGGCTTCTTTCCATCGCCCTCGCCCCGAAAACGAGCGCGGAACAGGCGGGCCAATGGTATGAAGCCCATGATTACCGCGCCCTAGGCGCGATCGTCGACTTTGTCGTGATCATGACCTATGAATGGGGATACAGCGGCGGGCCGCCCATGCCGGTATCGCCCATCGGCCCGGTCCGGCAAGTTCTCGAATATGCGGTGACGGAAATTCCTCCGCAAAAAATTCTGATGGGGCAAAATTTGTACGGCTACGACTGGCGGATTCCTTATCAGCCGGGAACCACGGCACGGGCCTTGAGCCCGCAGCAGGCGATCCAATTGGCCTTGGAACATCGGGCCGCCATCGAATACGATATTTCCGCCCAAGCCCCTTTTTTCCGATATACGGACGAAAACGGCCAAAGGCATATCGTCTGGTTCGAAGACGCCCGCAGCATCCAGGCGAAATTCCAATTGTTGAAGGAATTGCGCTTAAGGGGAATGAGCTATTGGAAGCTCGGTTTGTCCTTCCCGCAAAATTGGCTGCTGCTCGCCGACAATTTCGAAGTCCGGAAACACCCGCCCAGATAAATATTGGCTTCTCTCCCGTTCCTCTTTTAATGAAAGGGATCTGTAATTGAATTAACATAAAAAAGCGGGTTATCATTCGAATACCACGGATTTCTCCCCCGTGTCAAGAATGAAAATGGACGCCCGGTTGCCGAATTTTTCCGGTTCCGCGAGGACGGGTTTTTCGATTTGAAACATCGAAAACGCTCGCAAAAAGAAAAGCCGCCTCCCGAAACCAAAAAAAATTCCCGGATCGCCGGCTTGTGAAAGAAGAATGGAGGCATTGAACTTCTTATGCGCCATTCTTTGTTCCATGTTCATAGATTGAAGGGCCGCGGGGAATCGCGAGGCCCTTGGAATTCCCGGTGTGGGATTCAGATAAGATCGGCATCCCGGATCCCGGGACACATCAGCCGATGAATCACGACGGACGATAATAGGTTGCATCTTTTGCGTACAATGCATGCATAGAATCCGCAGTTGCGTGCAATCCTGCAAACGGACCGCGCCTTTGCCGGCCGTAACCTGCCATGAGCAAAGATTCATCCTCCCGGGCATGACGCGGCAGGTTGAAATCCCTTTTCCTCGACAGTTCGGCCTTCTAGCGTTTGGGTCCCATCTCCTTTTTTCACGCAACAGCCGCATGTTCCGTTTCCCGCAACTGTTCATACGCATATTTTTTACGGCCGCGTTTCAGTCAAAGGGAGAGTTCAATATGGAAACAACGTTTTCAATCGCCTTCATTCCCGTCCACGTATTTCTTTTATAAATGACGCCGCCGATCATGAGTGCGCCCCCGGCGGCCAGCGCCCACCAAGAAAACAGGCGGGAAAAAGGGCATATTAAGCAAAATAGGTCAAAAGAGCTCCCCACGCCGACCATTGCGTTCGAATTGAAATTTCCGCACTTTTTAAACGTGGTAAAGGCTCCTTTTCCGATTTTCTTCGCGTTTGGCCGAAAAAAAACCCTCTACGCAGCCAATATTTCAAAAAAATAATTTTTCTTAAAAATAAAAAATGGACCTGATCCTGTCGAGGCGAAGGCCAACAAATTTTGGCTGTTTGAAGCCGGTTCGTCCGTACGTTTTGCCCATTTTTATCCATCTTCCCCGCGAGACGGGGTTACCGGCGAACTTTCCGCCTGTTCCGCCGGACCTCCTCCCGCGTCCGGATTTTTCTTGACGCTGCCATAAAGGTTTCCGCCCTTTCCCTTCCGGCCTTCCCCTTCCCCGACGATTGATTTGCCCCCAAGCCGCTGAAAAAATTTCGCAAGTTTCCGCCCGTCTTATGTTACAATTGGTTTTGTCATCAATTTAATCTTGCGGAGGAAAACCATGAATCACGTGCCCTTTATCGCCGTCGAAGGACCGATCGGCGTCGGAAAATCCTCTTTGGCCGAAAAAATTTCCCAGCATTTTCACTTCCATCTTTTGAAGGAAATCGTCGGGGAAAATCCTTTTTTGAGCAAATTTTACGAGGACATGGATGAGTGGAGCTTCCAAACGGAAATGTTCTTCTTGTGCAACCGGATCAAGCAGCTGGAAGACATTCAAAAGAACTGCCTCCAAAAAGGGATCCCCGTGGTCAGCGATTATCATATGTTTAAAAATTTAATTTTTGCCAAAAGGACCCTCGACCGGGACCACTTGGATAAATATATACGGATCTTTCACATCTTAAATGAAAATCTGCCGAGACCGAATATGGTCATCTATCTTCATGCCAACTTGGACACGCTTTTTTCCAGGATCGCCAAAAGAGGACGGGAATATGAAAAGCATATTCAGGAAAGTTATCTGAAACATTTATGCGATGATTATGAAATGTACATGGACAAGTTCGAACGGGAAAACCCGGACTTGCCCGTTTTGCGGATCAACGGGGACGATCTGGATTTCGTCGAGAACCGGAAGGATCTGGAGAAGGTATTAAACCAAGTGGAAAACATGCTGTATAAAGGAGCCGACAAGCAATGAACCTGCGGGAAAAATACGGGATTCCAAGCCAAGCGATCATCACCATTGCCGGAACGGTCGGCGTCGGAAAATCGACGCTGACGGAAAAGCTGGCGAAAGCGTTAAATTTCCGGACATCCTTCGAAAAGGTGGATACCAACCCTTATTTAAGCAAATTTTACGAGGATTTTAAAAAATGGAGCTTCCATCTGCAAATTTATTTTCTGGCGGAAAAATTTAAGGAGCAAAAACGGATGTTCGAGTACGGCGGAGGGTTCGTCCAGGACCGGTCGATTTACGAGGATACGGGCATCTTCGCCAAGATGCATTATGAAAAAGGAAATATGTCCGCCGTCGACTATCAAACCTACACCCAGCTGTTTGAAGCGATGGTCATGACGCCCTTTTTCCCCCACCCGGACCTGCTCATCTATTTGGAAGGTCCCTTTGAAAAAATCGTGGAGAGGATCCGCCTGCGCGGGCGGCCGATGGAGAAAAACACGCCGGTGGAATATTGGCGGGAAATGTACGACCGGTATAAAGAGTGGATCGACGGTTTTAACGCCTGTCCGGTTTTGCGCCTCAACATATTGGAATACGATCTTTTCGAAAATGAGGCCTCCATCGAAGAAATTGTAAAAAAAATCGCCTATGTCTTAAACGGGGCGAACAGCCTCCGGAAATAGTACAAAATCCGTTACACCCTCGGTGTAACGGATTTTTTTAATCCGACCAATCTCCAATTTTTATGCGCTGTGTTGAAAAGAAGCGACGGAATCCTCTCTTCCCCGGGTCCCGTATCGCCAAAAAGAATCATAACAGACCCGTATGCAAATGTCAACCGGAAAAAGCCCCCGCAACGAAAAGCCCTCCGGGTTCCTCCCCGAAAAAAAGCCGATAGGGATTCATCCCATGAAGGGGGAGCGGAGGGAAAGGGCCGGAAACAAAATCCGGTTTCCGCTTTTTGCAAGTCCCGGTCGAGAAAAATAAAAGGAATAAGACCGGGAAACCCTTGAAACCCGGCATCCTGTCCACCGAATGGGAAAGTTCCCCCCTCCCCGGTTTCACTCCGCCCCGGCCATCCCGGTCTTTCCGTTTCTTGCCCGTTTCCTCCGATTTTTCCGATTTTCCGGTTCGGTCGGCCGCGGAATCAGGCTTCATGCGGTTCATCTTTTTTGGATTTTGTCCCTTCCGAAATAGGGGCGCAGCGCTTCCGGGATGACGACGCTGCCGTCCTTTTGCTGATAATTTTCCAAAATGGCGGCTACCGTCCGCCCGACGGCCAATCCGGAACCGTTCAGCGTATGGACAAATTCCGGTTTCGCCTTCGGTTCCCGCCGGAAACGGATATTGGCGCGCCGTGCCTGGAACGCTTCGAAATTGCTGCAGGAAGAAATCTCCCGGTAGGTGCCGTAACTGGGCAGCCAGACCTCAATATCGTATTTTTTCGCCGCCGTAAAGCCCAAATCAGCCGTACACATATTCATCACCCGATAAGGCAGGCCGAGCAATTGCAAAACCCGCTCCGCATCCTTTGTCAATTTTTCCAATTCATCGTAGGAATCTTCCGGTTTCACAAACTTGACCAGCTCGACCTTATTGAATTGGTGCAGGCGGATGAGCCCTCTCGTATCCCGGCCGGCGGATCCCGCCTCCTGTCGGAAGCAGGCACTGTAGGCCACATATTTCAACGGCAGGTCATCCCCGTTCAAAATTTCATCCCGATGATAGTTGGTAACGGGGACTTCGGCGGTCGGAATGAGGAAGTAATCCCTCGATTCGACCAGGAAGGCGTCTTCCTCAAACTTCGGCAATTGTCCGGTGCCCGTCATGCTGTCCCGGTTTACCAAATAGGGAGGCAGCAGCTCTTCATAGCCATGCTCTTGGGTATGCAGATCCAGCATAAAATCAATCAGGGCCCGTTCCAATTTTGCCCCCAGCCCTTTGTAAAAGACGAAACGGCTTCCGGCCACTTTCGCCGCCCGTTCAAAATCCAAGATCCCCAATTCGTTTGCAATTTCCCAATGGGGTTTCGGCGTGAAATCAAAGCGGGGGATTTCGCCCCATCTCCTCACTTCCACATTATCATCTTCCGAATCTCCGACCGGCACCGTCTCATGGGGGAGGTTGGGGATCGTCAGCAGCAAGTGGTTTAATCTTTGCTCGACTTCCCTTAATTCTTCGTCCAAAGCTTTAATCTTCTCTCCCACTTCCCGCATCTCTCGTACGTATTCATCCACATTTTGATTTTCTTTCTTCAATTTCGGGATGAGTTTGGAGACTTCATTCCTCCGGTTCCTTAATTTTTCGCTTTCCACAATCAATTTTTTTCTTTTTTGATCGATTTCATGGAATTGGTCCAAATTCGAGATGTCTTCCCCGCGGTGCCGCAATCGCTCCTTCACTTCATCAAAATTTTCCCTCAGCAATTTCATATCAAACATGCGATATCCCCTCCTTTTTTTGCTAAAAAATAAAAAACTCTCACCCCAAAATCCTTTGGGACGAGAGCCGGATCCCGCGTTGCCACCCAAATTGAAAGCAAATCACTTGCTTTCCTCTCTGAAGGATAACGGCCTTGTGCCGAAAATGCTTACTTGCCTTCCCTTTTCAGGGAAGGGTTCGGCATTTTTCTCGAGGACGGATTCACATATCCCTGTTACTGGTTCGCACCGGCCACCAGCTCTCTTCAAACAAAAGATATGCTACTATTTCCTCTCATCGATCAGTTTGTTCAATTTTCCTTCGTTTCATTAATTTTAACCAATGAAAAGGAAATTTTCAATCGGCGGACAACTCCGGTTCCTTTGCCGGATGCCTTTCCTTTTGGACGCATGCTTGCCATATGCCCTCGGAGCCTGCAGGAACGGAGGTCGCCGTCGGCGCCGGCTACCCGGCCAAGCCTTGCCACAAGCCCTTCACCAGGGGGCGCCGCCGTTCCCCCGCCGGCATTAAAACCATCCTTTTACCGCGGAAGTGATGCTGCCCCACAAATCGCTGAAGAAGCTGCCGACGCCCCGCATGAAAAGGACGAACCAGTTCGCCTTTTCCACCGTATCCGCGGCAACCACGTCCACTTTTGCCGCATCGGAACCGTCGATAAATCCGTAATCCTCCCCTTCATATTCATAAGTTAAATATCCGACTTTTTCTCCTTTTTTAACGGGGGCGGTCAGTTCCCCTTTTTCGTTTAATTTGTTTTTATCCAGCACCAGCTTCGGTTTGTATTGATCTTTTTCCCCGCTTTTGATCATCAATTTCAACGGCTCTTTCGCAACGATTTTTACCTGTTTTTCCTTTCCCTTCGCTACCGGCAGGCTTTCCTTTCCCTTCACCGTATACCCGGCGGGGAACAGCTCTTCGGTCGTAAATGTGCTGAAGGCATAATTGAGCAGTTTTTTCGTTTCTTCAAACCTTTCCTTTTGGGAGCGGGTTTTCATGATGACGGAAATGAACCGCTGGCCGTCCCGTTCCGCCGTTGCCGTAAAGCAATAGCCCGCATACTCGGTGGAACCGGTCTTCAGTCCGTCTACCCCTTCATACTCGTAGATCAAACCGGGAAGCATCCAGTTGAAATTCGGGTATTCTTTTCCGTCACGGAATTTCAGTTTCGGAATCTTGGCCGTTTCCAAAACTTCCGGAAAATCGTTGATCAAACGGTAGGCCAATTTGGCGACCGACCGGGCCGACATCTTATTTTCATCCTTCGCATCGGTTCCTTCCGGATGCATTCCGAGCATGCTTTCGTTATTAAGCCCCGTGGAATTGACAAAATGGTATTTGTCCAAACCGAGTTCCTTCGCTTTTTCATTCATCAATTTTACGAAATTCGACTCCGAGCCGGCCACGAGTTCCGCCAATGCGACGGTGGCGGCGTTCCCGGAATGGATCGCCATGGCGTCGTACAGCTCTTTTACGGTATATTTTTCCCCTTCGGTCAAGCCGATATTCGAAAGCCCCGGGGCCGCGGACAATTTATGGACGAACTCGTTGATGGTGACCTCCTGATCCCAGCTGATTTTCCCTTCTTTAATGGACTCGAGCACAATATATTCCGTCAGCATTTTGGACATGCTGGCTACGCCCATCAGCTTGTCCGCATTCTTTTCATACAGTACCTTTCCCGTTTTTCCATCTATTAAAATCGCAGCCTCTCCCTTTAAATTTAAAGGGTCGCCTTCGGCCGCAGCTGCTGTATTTCCGTTACCATACAGAAAGACGGAACCAAGAAAAAACACGAAAGCGGAAATGAACAAGAAACATCTTTTCTTTACCGACAACGGTATTCCCTCCAGTATCTCCTGTTCTATACTTTGTTAAGTTTATCATAAATCAAGGGAAAAAAATAGACGACCCGGCGGGGAAACTTTAAACAAAATTACCCAAATATTTCCAATTTCCTGTGCGTCTAATGAAATCGTTCCGACGGGGCAAACTGTAATTTATGAACTTCATCATCGTTTGGAGGGTTTGGCTTGTTTTTTTCCTCGGACCGGATTTGAGAAAAAATGCTTTTTTTTACCTCCGCAGAAACGGCCCAACACTATTTGGAATCCCGCTATCGACTTTTAAACGGGACAGACGCCCGCAAAAAAAGTTATGAAAACTGTTATCCGTTCATCTACTATATCGAACAGGGAAGGAATTTTTTCCGGCAGGGGGATTCCGCGCCGATCACGATCCAGCCGATCCTCATTTTTTACGGTTTCGTCTGTTTGCTCAAAGCCTGCGTGCTGGCCGCCGACCCGGATTATCCGAGAACGACCCGGGTCCTCGCCCACGGCGTATCGACCAGGAAAAAAAAGAAACAAAATTATATGTATTTCCATGACGAAATGATCATTCAAAAACACGGTCTGTTTCCCCATTTGGCGGAGATGATGTTTCATATGGGCCATCTGGCAGGGAAAAAAATAAAAATTTCGGATCTCCTTTGCCAAATCCCCGAACTCAGCCATTATTTCCGGCAGTTGAAAAAAATGGAATACATCCCGATCAAAAACGGCGATGGGGAATTTCATCTGCCCTTGCGCCTTCTGGATGTGTTCAAAATGACCGGATCCCGTTTTCAACAATACCTCCGGGAAAAAACGAACATCCCGGTTCGTTTTGCCGCCGAGGACGGCAGCGGCCCCATCCGCTGTTTGGTTCCCGCCGGCGGGAAAGATTATCCCTTCGAATTTCTTCCATTCCGATACGATATTCGCCGCGGGCAATACGTGTTTTGTCCGTGGAACGGGCTCTCCTTTTTCCCGGAACTCATGATCCACTACCTGATCCTCTATCATTTAAGCATGATCGCCCGTTATGAGATCGAATGGTGGTCCGAGCTGGTGTTGCAAAAAACAACGGCGGAATATCCGGTAATCGTCCAATATTTGCAAACGGCATTGCAAAAATGCCCGTTTCTGATCGTCCAATATTTTCATTATCAGGATGATTGGAAAAAACCCGAACAAAAATAAAAAAGCCGCGTTTTTCTTCGCGTCCCCTGCTTGGGAAGCGGATCGGATGAAAAAATTGGGGAGAAAAAACAAAAACCCGCAGAAAAGGATTTTTCTGTGGGTTTTCCTGTATTTGCCCGGCAACGACCTACTCTCGCAGGGGGTCGCCCCCCAACTACCATCGGCGCTGAGAAGCTTAACTTCCGTGTTCGGGATGGGAACGGGTGTTTCCTTCTCGCCATTGTCACCGGACATCTTCAA
>Ga0207875_100098_pt1 | contig 67807 bp, 89 predicted proteins | sample CeladaPassage60A_FD_187476 | JGI IMG/M metagenome (GOLD analysis project Ga0207875, IMG submission 187476) | Cellulose-adapted microbial communities from the Joint BioEnergy Institute, USA - Passage3 60A (SPAdes) (version 2) | ecosystem: Engineered > Bioreactor > Continuous culture > Unclassified... | reverse complement strand
AGTGGCAGCCTGTACACCGGTGCCCAGACTGATTTGTCGCACGGCATCATGGTCCACCGATTCACGGGTCTTACTAGCGCAGATGCCGGTAAGACGATCACGGTCACTGTAACCAGTGTCGATACCAATGGGATGGTGTCGTTTTGCGGCTGGTGGCTGGAATCCAAAACCCCGCCACCTGTGATTGTGGCGAACATCGCCAAGCTCCCTAATGCGGGATATTCCAAGTACCCGGGGTGGTCTGGTACCGAGCAGCAGCGGGACAACCAGGTTGATCAATTCAACCAGGTTATCCGGGACGTGGTTGCGGAATTCGACCAAATGGTGCAGGTTGCCGACATTGATGCGGCGCTGAATAAGGACCCCAAACTGTTCTGGGACAGCCTGCACCCGAATGAGGCGGGCAACGCGAAGATCGCGGATGCTCTCCTGGATGCTCTTGCCCGCATGACGCCCCCGGCCACTGCGTCTAGTGCTACTGCATGCTTCAACCCACCTACTCCCCGGCATGTCCCGCTTATCAGGGTTCGCAGGCCGGATACCTGGTATACGGCGGACTTTGGGAGCAAGAGCACCCCAAGCACGCTGGTAGCGAATGAGCTGTGGGCTATCCCATTTGTGGTTTCTAGTACACGAGAGCGTTACAACAGCGCTGGGATAGCCGTGAATGCTACTGGGCAAACTAACGGTCAAGTAAAGATCGGCATCTACTCGGATCCACGGTGGAGTGGCTACCCGCAGGGGCTTGTGGCAAATGCCGCAGCACAACTTAACGTGTCCACTGGTTTGTCCACTGGGCTGGCCAAACTGGGACCAGACGTGTTCAACATTGCCCTGGATCCCGGGCTGTACTGGCTCGCTGTTCTCGTTCAGACCCCGGGAGAGGATGTGCAGTATGAGATGATTTCCGGTCCGGTTTCGTTCTTGCCTAACATGGATTCCCAAACGGGCAGTGCCAAGTCTTATATCGGCTTCAAGGTTGCTTGGACACAGTCCGAGTTCCCCACCTGGTTCCCGGAGAACGCGCAGCTTGTGGAGTCAGCTCCTCTTATCGCTTTGAAGACGTTCTAAATTTAATAAAACGGTTGATTTTTCCTTACCCTGAATGGTGAGTATTACTCGCCATTCAGGGTTTTGTTATGCCGTGGATACTTAACGAAGACGCCGCCATGAAAAGGCGGTTGACCGGTCTCGTGGTTTCACACCAGGATGGGGTAATTCCTGTCCCGGTGCGATTCACCACGCCTGAAATCGAATCACCGGACATGGCATACCCGTCGATTACTATCACCCGGCTTCAGGCGTCACGTGCACCGGAACGTGAACATCGCGGATTTGTGAAGATCGATTACGGCCCTGAAGGCGCTGACCTGCCCGGTCCGGAAGACCGGTGGGGATGGTACGCGGAATTCCCCATCCCCTACAACATTGACTATCAAATTGAAGTCCACACCAGATTGCAACAGCAGCAAGTTGAGCTCGCTCAACTTTTGGCGAAGGAAGATCGCCTTCCTGAGCGCGGCGGATACCTCGAAATACCAAATGTGAACGTTGTTGCATCCATGGATGTCATCGGTGGACCGGTTTTCACTGATGGCTACGACGATGACAGCAAACGCTATTTCGAAATCCGGTATATCGTCCGCGTCTTTTCGGAGATGACCCCATGGGATATCAAACGGTACAACTTCCCGGACCAGGTTGTTGGGCGTATCTACAACCGCGCTCGTACTCGTCAACTTGGTGGTTTCGAAAACCAGTACACCCCTTAGCGCTGAGGTGACATTTTGGCTGAGTACCTGACTCCTGGAGTCTACGTTGAGGAGTATTTCGGCCCGAGATACGGGTCCGGGTACGGTGATGCTCGGGCAGTGGCCGCCTTTGTCGGCCTTGCGGATAAGGGCCCGGCTGAGCCAACCCTGATTACGTCGTGGAATCAGTTTGAGCGGATCTTTGGCGGTTTCGCTGGCCCGCGCAACTATCTCCCGTACGCAGTTCACACCTATTTCCGCAACGGTGGTGCCCGGTGCTACATCGTCCGCGCTGTCCGCGCTGACGCGGTTCCGGCTGAGACCACTGTTACGGACAACACCCCCGCTGATCAGGGTGGCCCGCAGCCAGCTGTCCGGTTTGTTGCGCAGGCACCCGGTTCCCTCGGTAACAAGCTCAGTATCCGGATCACTCCCACTGGTGCTTCCGGGCGCTTCAACGTTTTCATCCTCGAGGACGGTGTCGAGGTTGAGCGGTTTGAGGACCTGAGCGCGGACCCGAATGACGGCCGCTACATGGAGTCCATTATTGACTCCCCGGCCACCGGGTCACGACTGGTCCGTATGTACAACCTCAAGGTTGAGAACCCGGAGTACACCTACAACCCGGACACGGATTATCTGCCCGCTCAGACCGCTGTCTTCTCCGGCGGCGAGGATGGTGAGGGTCCGTACGATTTCGTCGCCGCCGCGAAGAAGCTGGCCGATCTGGATGTCAATATTGACCTGAACCTGCCCGGTGAAACCTCAATTCAGATCCTCAACGAGGTTATTGCCTGGGCTGAGGAGACCAAGAAGGTCTTTGTTGTTGTTGACGGGCCGCGCGCTGCGGAAAACGCGACCAGTGGCCAGGTGCTCACCGGTTACACCGCAATGGTCAGTGGTGCTACCCCGCTTCTGGCGTCTTCCTATGCGGCGATTTACGGCCCGTGGATCATGATTTCCGACCCGTCTAGCCGCATGTACGGTGCGGTGCGAATGATCCCGCCGGGTGGTGCTGTTCTGGCTAAGTTCGCCCGGAATGACGCGGTGCGTCACGTGGGCAAGACCCCGGCTGGTGTTGAGACGGTTCTCGATGGGGTTGTTGCGGCTGAGACCAGGTTTAGCCAGGCCGAGCTTGATGAGGCTGCCGAGAACCACATCAATATCATTCGCAACGTGCCGGGTTACGGCATTTGCATCATGGGTGGCCGGACGCTGCACCGTGAGCTCCCCATGCGGTACATCAGCGCCCGCAGAACCGTGATTTACCTGCGCAAGCAGCTGTCTGATCTCACGCGGTTCGCGGTGTTTGAGCCGAACGGGCCGGACCTTTGGCAGGAAATCACGCTTCGGGTCAGCCAGTACCTCGGCACCCTGGCCAGGGCTGGTGTTCTTGGTGGCACCAATGAGGCTGAGGCTTTCTCGGTCAAATGTGATGCGGACATCAATCCGCCGTCGGAGGTGGCGGCCGGGCGTGTGAATGTCGAGGTCATGGTGGCTCTTCGCTACCCGGCCGAATTCGTGGTTATTCGCCTTGGCCAGACGGATCAGGGCACTGAGATCACTGAGTTTGTTCGCCGCTAATTGGGGAGTGCTGAATGGCTGAGCTTAAGCGTCTTGAGAGTGACCCTCTGCGGTCATTTAAGTTCAGAGTCACCTTTGGTAACGCCAGCACCTATGGGCTTGGCGGAATGGGGTTCATGAGCGTCAGCGGTCTGGGGAGCATTAATATTGATGTGATCCCCTACCGTGAGGGTGGTTATAACACCACCCCGCACAAGCTGCCTGGTCAGGCGGATTTCCCGCCCGTGACTTTCTCGCGCGGCCTGTGCGTTGGTGACAACGGGTTCATGAAGTGGATGACCGACCTGTTCGACTATATGAATGGTGAGGGCACCACGGTCGGTGATTCCACTAACGATTTCCGTGGCACTATCCAGGTGGATGTTCTGTCGCACCCGGTCAAGGGCGGTGTTGGTGTGCCCATGGCCAGTTTCATCCTGTACAACGCCTGGCCTAGCGCCATCTCGTTCACTGACCTGGATGCTGGTGCCCAGAGTGTTGTGGTCCAGTCGATGACGATTGTCCACGAGGGTTTCCGGTTCCAGGTTGCCGACAACCTGAACAACACCGGTGTCCGCATTAGCGGTGCCATCGCCGCCTAAGTAGGGTTGTCGGTAGCTATAAATCACATCAGAAAACCCGATAATTTGGTTTCAGGACTGGTTTAAGAATTGGAGCAAACAGTGGCTGAGTTTTCTGAGCTGATTAATGCTACCGACAACCCGGCCCGCACGGCCGCGCTAGTGAACAAGGTGCTGAACCCGGATACGCCTCCTCCGGTTATGGAGCAGCCGCAACCGGATGAGGTTGAGCTGCCGTGCGGGCTTATGGTTGACGGGCAGCTTGTTCGGACGGCACGTGTCAAGGAGCTTACCGGGGCTGTTGAGGAGCAGATGGCTCGCGCTCAGATGTCCAACAACCCTGAGCGCATGTTCAACGTGCTTCTTTTGGGCGGGTTGGTGGACATCGGCGGTCATGAGCCGGACGAGGCACTCGTTGAGCGCATGGTCCTTGGTGACCGTGAAGCCATCATGCTCGGAATCCGTAAGGTCACCTACGGCCCTGAAATCGAGTACGAGGAGTATACCTGCGAACAGTGTCGGGCCAAGTTTGAGCTCACGATTTCGATCGATGAGATTCCTGTGGTGCGGGCGGAGAATCCCGGGAATCTGGAGTTCTTTGTTGAGCTCAAGCATGGCCGCCGGGCGCGAGTTCGTCATGTTACTGGTGCCGACCATCTGGCGATTATGGCCCTGGAACGCCAGGAAAAGCTCACCCCGGCAGAGCGTGATACCGCGTGGCTTGCCCGATGCGTGCTCGCGCTTATTGACCCTCAAGGTAACGAGCGCCTGGTGCACGGCAACAAGCAGGCCATGCGGGATCTCGGTTTGGCGGACCGGGCCAAGATCCTTGACGAGCTCACGAATAAGCGTCCTGGCCCCAGGTTGAATGAGGTGAAGGTCACATGCCCGGACTGCGGGCACACTTCGGACTTTATTGTGGCAATTAACGCACTGTTTCGCTACTGATATTGCGGCGCTCTACGCAGTTTATGAATCACTGATTGTGGCTTACCCGGGATGGCGGCTTGAGGATGCGCGCTCACTAACCGTGGCTGAGCGCCGCTTCTTCCTTGAGATGGCGCGTTGGCGTGCGGAAAGGAGAGCGCGTGGCAACTGAAGCGCTAGTGATGGGCTGGCGACCGCTTCAGTGGAGTATTGACCAGAGCGCCCGTAAGACTGATAAGCTGATTTCCCAGATCGATAAGCTTAATAAGCTATTCGAGAACTTTGGGAAGCAGTTTCAGAAGATCCCCACGACGTTTATGTCGTGGGGAGCTAAGGGTGCTTCTGGTCAGCCCCAGTCCAATCTTCAGGCCGCCATCACGGCCATGTACGGGGGTAAGGGGCTGGGGGGTCATGTAAAGGGGCCGACCGGGTACGGTTCCTCCCCCGCGGCTGGTGGTGCTGGTAGCTGGCAGGGTGGTGGTTCCCCGCCCTTTTATTGGGCTGCGAAAGTCCCCCCGGGTGGCTCGCCCCAGCAGCCTGGCTCCCTGCTAGCCAGGGCTGGTAATGGTGGTCACGGTGGTTACGGTGGCGGTGGTGGTCTGCCGCCTGGTGGTGGTTTTCCCGCTCTCCCACCCGGTGGGTCGGGTGGGGGCAGTCTGATCAATTTGGTTGGTAATGGTGGGCACAGCCGGGCTGCTCTAGCCGGTTATGTCGGCACTGCTGCCGTGCTGTCTGGGGTGTCCGCTCTTCGGCGTTTTGGTGAACGTGAGCGGCTGCCCCAGATGCTCATGGAGCTTGCCGCTGCTAGTGCCTCTCTCGGTTCCGGGCTACCGTATTCGCAGGCGTCCCAAACGTGGTTGCGAAATGTTTTCGGCCCGCACACGGCTGCCAGGTCCGCTACGGCATTGTCGCTAGAAGACACGCTGTCCGCCGAATTCCTTCGTATGCGGGTATCCGGCGGCTGGTCCCTGGACTCGGCCCGTGACCGCAGCGTTGATGCGGCATGGCGGGCTCTGGCAATGATCAATTCGACGATGGGCGATGAGCGCTCCATGCGTGTCATCGCTGAGCTTTTGTCACCCAGGGTTGCTAACCGTGCCATACTGCTCGGCTATGGTGAGCTGTTCACTCGCGACCACGCCTATATTGGTAATGCCGAGTTCGTGCGCAGACTGTTCCGGCGCACGTTCGGCACGGACCGTGTGGATCCCAAGCGTGTTCAGGCTGCCCTAGCGCAGGGCCAGCCGTTGTATTTCAACCTGCGTGCGCTTGGTCTCAGCGATGAGGCGGCTGAGGCGTTTGCTGAGTACGCTCGCGCCTACGCTACCGCTACCTCATCGGGACTTTCCGGTGAAGAGTTTGACCGCCTTCTGGTTCAGGCTGCTCAAACGGGTCCCGAGGCTTTGCGAGCTCGCGAGACTCTGCAACGCTACAACATCCCGGTTAACACCGTTCTGCAGCAGAAGAAGGATATCCAGGCTATTGAGCGCAGCTTTGATGCCGAGCTCAACAAGGAATTCATTGAATCGTGGAAGGCGGTAATCGAGGAAACCCGGCAGGGTACCGAGGCCATAAACAGTTTCAGGAAGGCTCTCGAGGACGCCACGGGTATCCTGTCGAAGTCGGGTGGTCTTTGGGAATTCCTGCGCCGCCCGCTGCGGACCATCCTGGGTTGGCTGAACTGGGGTGAGTTCGACACCGGTTCAAACCAGCAGCCCACCTCGCAGAGCGCACAGAACGTCCTTGACCTGGTCCGGCGCACCGGTCAGTATTCCAACGCTAATGACATGCGTAACCGCCACTCTACTAGCCAGGGTGGCGAATCGCTTCTGTCTTCAGCACTCAGTTCTTCCCGGAAGAGTGACCAAAAGCCTAAGAGAACCGATAAGAAGAACAAGGGATCCGGGGATAAGATCGTTCAGGACAAGAAGACTAGCAGGAATCAGGATGATGTAATTGGTGGCGCTTCAACTATTGCGCGTGTCATCAATTATGCTCGTGCTCAGATTGGTAAATGGTACCAGTGGGGTGGTGCGGGGCCGGACCGGTTTGACTGTAGCGGCCTGGTGTGGATGGCCTATAAAACTGGTGCAAATATAAACATCGGCCGAACCACGTGGGATCAGCTGAGGAATCCGAAAGCCCAGAATGTTCCGATCAGCAGGAAGGCGGTACTTCCTGGTGACCTGATTTACACCAATGCTGGTGGCCACGTTTCTCTTTGGACCGGTGGCAGCTATATCGAAGCACCGGGTACGGGTAAGCGTATCCGTGAGGTTCGCGCGTGGCCTTCGGGTATTCACAGGATTCTTCGATTCATCAGAAGCTCGGGACCTGCTTCCAACGGTATTGGTGCTGCCGAGTTCAAGCAGCAGCAGGAAGAGGTTGAAAAGCTTCCCACTGAGCAGACTGGTACTGGTGGCGATGAGGTGTCCGGTGACCCGATCACCGGTAACGTTGTGTTCAGTGTCGCCAACCAGCTTGGCAGTGTCGAAGAGATCGACATCGTTGAAGCTATTTTCGGTTCGAACTCGCCTCTTCGATCACATTTCATCAATGTAGGTGGTGAGTCCACTCAGCACGAGGAGACCAAGGAGTCCACGCGGGAGAAACCGAAGAAGGAGAAGACGAAGAAGGACACCGGGGCCGCGCAGATTCCTGAAGGTGAGGGCTTGCTTCCCGGCAAGGCTGGTAAGGGTGTCCGTGGCAAGATTCCGCCTCTTCCGAAGAGCGCCCGTATTCGGCGGAATATCAAGCTGGGCAAGGAGATGGCTTATGCCCGGGGGTGGACGGACGCTAATGATGAGTGGGACGCCCTCTACATGCTGTGGATGAAGGAGTCGGGGTGGAACGATAAGGCCAGGAATCCGAGTTCTGGGGCGTACGGTATTCCTCAGGCTAACCCGGCTCCCGGGTCGGGGCATAAGGTTGCCCTGGACCCGAAGTGGCAGAATAGTCCTCGCGCTCAGATTGAGTGGGGTCTTAACTATATTGCCCAGCGTTATGGGACTCCAAAGCGTGCGTGGGCGCACCACCTTGCCAAGAACTGGTATGACCGGGGCGCGTGGGAAATCCCACACGATCAGCCAGCGGTTGTTCACAAGGGTGAGATGATCATTCCCGCCAAGCAGGCGGAGAAGATCCGTGACGTGCTCCTCCGGGAGAACGTCAGTCACAACACGACCACGAATAATACGAACCACAATATCACATTCGGTCCGAACTCGATTCAGATCACGATCAACGCGAACCCGAACTCCGGCGGCAACTTTGGCACCCGGCAGGCTGCACGTCAACTCGCCCGCGATCTCATGCAGGAGATTGACCGTTTGCTTCAGCACAAGCGGATTGCTCAGGGGATGTAATTTATGGAAAACATGCCGCCTCACAGAAATCTGCTCAATATAGCCCCAATGGGCCGTATTAGAAACATTGCCCGTGGATACATTGTGACGGACAATGAGAGCGGTACCAGCCCGCTTCGCGAAAAGCATAAGCTGAACTTCCTCTATAACCCATCCGCTATTAGTACGAGTTATGGAATAGATGGGACGCTTGATAATATCAACATCAGTTACGGAAATGATCCGCGAGGTTCAGGCAATTATGTGACAGTGCCAAATCAGCGGATTAATTTCGCAATCATGTTTGATCGCACCTATGAAGTTAATGAAGGAACACTGGCGAACGGGGTTCAACATGATATCGAGGTGCTGAAGGCGATCGTTGGGTTGAAGGAAGATTCTTATAATCAATCACGCCCAGCGAATAGTGACGGGGTCATGATGTATTCCCCCGTTTGGTTTGTGTTCTCTAACAACATGGGAGCACTTAGACTCTACGGGTTCATTGAGAATTTTGATATTACGTGGGAACTTTTCTCATCTCAACAGGTTCCTATGCGGTGCAGTGTGCAGATCAGCGCCCGCCTGAGGCCACCGACTACTCAAGCACCTGGTGAGAGCTCAGGCAGCTCCGGTAGCAGTGGCGGCGGTGGTGGTGGTGGTGGAAGCCGTCAGCAGAGCCAAGACCTGTCGGGACTGATGCGTAGAACCGAGCGAGGTATGCCACACGTGCTCACCCAGAGAATCTGGACTTGGTGATGCCTTGGCTTCCTCCCCCGCCTAAAGGCGGGGGTCTCCTCGGAGGGATCCGATGAATCGTTATGAGGGTATAGCACCGGTTTCCTCGCCGTTCCGTGGCGGGGTAGTTCGCGGTCGTGAGCTCCGCCCAAACCCGGACTGGACATTCAACTTCACGTACTACCGAATCAAAGAAGGCGATCGGATTGATTTTTTGGCGCACAAATTTCTGAAGAATAAGGATTTGTGGTGGTACATTTTGGATGCCAATCCGGAAATTATTGAACCATGGAATCTTAAGATCGGGCAGGTGATCAGGATCCCGAATGTCCTGGCGTAACATCCATTTCAAGATAACTATTGGTGGGCAAAGAATGGATCCCACCACCGCCGACGTGCTGATCGAACAGCACCTCGGCTGGAACACTATTGCACACGTTCGGGCACAAATCCCGTACTATCAAGCGGATGACCCAAGGCTATATGAGGAAGACAGCCTGGTCGAGATTGAATGGGGCAATAAACCAGACGAGGTAGCAACCTGGTACGGGTATGTGCACCACGCTGACGTAGATACTGCCAGCCCGCAGCGCCCTGGAAACGTGGAAATCCGCTACCTGCTTGTTGGGACTGGTTACCTGCTCACCGACCAGGTTCGTAAGGTTTGGCGGAACATTACGGACTCGGGCATTGCTCGCGAGATCGCCCAAAAGCACGGGCTGAGTTCAGTGGTGCACAAGACCAGCTACGTGCACAAGTACCTGTACCAGGACAATTTGAGTGATTTTGATTTCCTGCACGAGCGGGCTTTGAAGAGCGGCCGGAAGCTCCACATCGAGAACGGTGTCCTCTATTTCATCGACGTGGCCGCTTGGGCGGCCGCGAAGATGCCGTACGCGCCCACGTACGAGCACCACAAGGATCCAACTCGTCCTACGAACATCCTGCGGTTTGAAGCCCAGGTCGGTGGTGACTTGCCCGAGGCTTTCGGCCGTCAGCTTCGGCGAGCCATCTATGGTGTCGATCACGCATCCGGGAAGATGATCACGAGCCGCAAACAGGACACTGCTAAAGCCCGCGCCCTGTACCTGGCTGATGATCGCCCAGACTCGTTCGCTGACCTGGAGTACCGGTTGAGCGGGCACTCCACGAAGACCCAGGAATGGGTGACGGCCAAAACCTTGCTGGTTGGTTCCTCAAGACTGGTCCCAGGTCAGCCCATTGAGCTGAAGGGGCGGGCCATCCCAAACCCGCTACGGGGCGTGTGGGTCATCAACACCGCATCCCACTACCTGCGCTCTTACAAGGTCACTGGGTTGGGGTACCCGGTGTTCAGCACCCAGGTAGAGCTCGCCCGGAACACTAAGACGGACTACGAGTTCTCAGACAAGGCGGTGCCGTTGATTGATGACAGTTGCACGCCGTCCAATAACGGCTGGAAGTCTTCGGTAATGAGGCATATCACGCTATGAGAATGCAGCATGGCGATCGTGAAGGCGTTTTCTGGGGCATTGTGAACTCAGCGAATGATCCGGAGAACCGGTATCGGGTTGAGTGCCGGGTTCCCGATGTTCAGGGTGAAGAGCTGACGGAGTGGGCTGAACCGGATTCTATGATCCTCGCCCCTTTGAAGCCGGGTGACAAGGTGTGGATTCGCTACCTTGGCGGGGACTTCCGGCACCCAATCTATCACATTCCTTACGACCGGAAGCGCGGGTTTATCTGGAATGCCCCCGAAAACATGCTCGTAAAAAACCCGAGCGGGAGAATCACGATTGATGGCACAACTGTCACCGTAACCGGGTCATCCTCATCCGTGGTGACCACCGGGGGCAAGGTTCACAACATGGGTCCGAACGGCAGCGGGTACGTGCCCTCGGTTGCGAGCGAGTTTGAGGTTGCTTCAAACCCGGGTTTGAAGCACGATATCCGTGATGTGGATTTCGACCCGGTAGAGGCGGTTAAGAACGCCCCGGCAAAACTGTGGAAATACAAGCACGAACACTCCCCTGATCAGCGGGATCGGATTGGGCCAATGCTTGATGACCTGCCTGAACTCGCCCGATCTGGGGAGAACGTAAGCACTCAGGCTTTGATCGGCATCCTATGGGCTGCGGTTTCAGAACTCGCGAAGAAAGTCGAAAAGCTAGAGCAGCAAATCAGCGAATCACAGAATAATTAGCGCCCCAAATACACTGGAGAATGAAGTTTATATTGCAGTTCTCCAGTGATGATGATGAAGGCGCTAATTTTCCTTACAGTACACCATGTGACTGGGGGTGGGAGCTGATGCCCACTCCCCAGCCTGTTGCTATAGACCTGCCTTTCCGCATTGGGCCGGATGGTGCGGTTCAGACCACCCGTGACGTGGACAGGCAGGTCCGGCAGCGCTTGATTTCAATTATCGGCACTATTCCGGGTGAGCGTGTCATGCTGCCCGAATTCGGGGTGCCGGTTGCCGACTACCTGTTCCACCCAGACCCTCTCTACGTCGAGCAGGAGCTTTCCCGCCTGGTCGCCCAGCAGGCGGACATGTGGGAGCCCGGTCTAAATGTGGAAACCGTGATTCCCGTGCACGAGGATGACGGGAATGTGTCCCGAATCGACGTTTTCTACCAGCGCACGGACACGGAGGATAGCGATTCGCTTAGGGCACGCCACGTGCACACCGCCACTGTGAATTCTTCCGGCGTGAGGGAGGTGCTGCGTGGCTGATCCGCCTATTGATTACACCGCAGCCGATTTCTACGCCATCAAGGAGGACATTCTCAGGCGCGCTGAGGCGATCATGCCTGAGTGGACCTCCCGGTCGGAGGCGGACTTCGGTGTTGTTCTGACCGAGCTGTTCGCGCACGCAGCGGACCTGAATAATTACGCGATTGACCGCCTTTTGCGCGAGGCGTTTCTGCCAACCGCGCTTACCAGGGCCAGTGTTCTGCTGCTTGCGGAAATGCTCGGCTACGTCCCGCACGGAACTATTGCCGCTACCGGAACGGTGACTCTTACCACCAGCCCTGGTGGCCCGTCGGTTACCGTGCCCGCTGGTACGCAGCTTACAACGGATTATATTGAGGCGATTGATTCGCCGCTCATTTTCGAAACCGTTGAGGATGTTGTCGTCCCCGGTGATGGCGGCACCGCAACGGTGGCGGTAGCCGAGGGGCGTACCCGGCGCATGGTGGAAATCGGCGTCAGCACCGGGATGGCAAATCAGCGGTTTGCTATCCCCCAAACGGGTGTGATTGATGACAGTGTCCGGGTGTACGTGGAGACCACGGACGGGATTACTGAGTGGACCCCGGTTCCCCGGCTGCTGTTCGCCCGCCCGTATGACATGGTATTCACGCTACGCCCCACGGCAGACAATACGACGATGATCGTTTTCGGGGATGGTACTTCTGGTGCCGTTCCCCCGATGGGTGCGCGCATTTTTGCAACATACCGGCACGGGGTTGGTGCAGCGGGGAACATAGTCGCTGGAAAGATTGCGTATATTTCGGACCCATCCGGTGAGCTCACCGGGGTAACCGTGGCCACGGATGGTGCCGGGGTTCCGCTGTCCTCCGCAACAACTGGTGGCTCTGATCCTGAGGATCTGGACACCATCCGGCGTAACGCGGCCATTGCGTTCGGCAGCTACGGTCGCGCGGTGACCACCCAGGACTACGCGCGTATCGCGCTCACCGTACCCGGTGTCACCCACGCCTACGCGGTGTCGGCTGTCAGCACCAGCGTCACCGTTTTCATCGCCGGGCCAAACCGCAGCCAGCCGACACCGGATCTCATCGCGGCCGTTAAGGATGAGCTGCAGGCTGCCGCCATGGGTGGGGTGACTGTGACCGTGCAGGGTCACGCCAAGGTCCCAGTGAATTTCGGTACCGAGACCACGCCGATGCGGCTCACGGTCGGCCCCAACCAGCGAAACATTGTCGTCGAAAACCAGGTACGCACCACCCTTACGAATCTGATTCGCAGCCCTGAGCTTGGTTTTGGTTCCCGGCTCACCGTTGGTGCCGTCTACAGCGCGCTTACCGCTGTCCCGGGTGTTGTCAATATCACGATTCCCCTCATGGCCAGGGCAGACGCTCCACAAATCGGGGTTGATGACATCACCTTCTCCCCTTACGAGCTGCCGGACGTCGGCAACATTTTCATCCAAACCATGGGGGGTATCACCACGTGACGGACTTCCCCACCGCAGACGCAACCTATCCCGCACGAATTCGGCACGAGCTTGAAAAGCGGGACTTCATTGACCCGATTTGGGCGGCTCATTTCAACATTCAGCAAAACGAAATTCAGGCTACTCAAAAGACGCTTGGCGTTCTCCCGCAGGTGGCAACCAGGGATCCCGCCGACCGGGTGAACGATTACGGCACGGTCGCGAACCGGATCACCAAGGTCGCACGTGCCGAGCAGATGATCTCCTATGTGGCCGCGAACACTGCGGTCACTATCCCGGCTAACCGGTGGTACCGGGTGTCCTTTGAGACCCCGATCGCGGACTCGCATAGTGCGGCATACCCCGCCGGGTTGACCATCCCGGAAACCGGGTACTGGGTGCTCACCGCCAAGGCTGACTGGAAGTCTGACAGTGTCTCCAAACAGAAGAACGCAGTGCGGCTTGTCTGTATCGAGATCAACGGTGAGGATGTTGGCCTGCGGAGAAGCTTGATTGAGGACGAGTACACGTCCTCCACTCCAACGACGCGCGTGGTTTGGCAAGAAGCGCTGGCCAAGGGCACGAATATCAGTGTCGCGGTTCGCGCCGACATTCAGCAGCCGCCAAGCAACTACGAGTGCGAGGTCAACGTTTATTTGCGCGCTCACCTGGTACGCTGCCTAGGCCGGGCTGAACTCAATTTGACTACCGCGTTTGAGCGGCTTCCCGAACCCGAACCAGAGCCTAAACCGGAACCCGGTCCCAAACCGGAAATCCCGAAACCACGAATTGAACCACGACCCGCACCAAGCTACACCCCCTATGACCCTGGTATCAACATCATTCTGGTCAACCCGGATCACACGATCTACTACCCGGATCTTCAAGGCGGCTACTACTCGCAACCCGCGTTGGACAAGTACTTCTCGCGCTGGGAATCCTCCGGTGGCATGTACCCGCTCCGGTAGGAAGGAGACTTTGATTGGCAGCCTCGTATCCTTACGAAATTCCCGAGTGGACGACCAAGCGAAACTACATTGACATCGTTTGGGCAGACCACATGAACCGCATGCAGGAAGAGACCAAGGCAATCCAGGAAACCCTTGGTGTCATTCCGCAGCGGGCAACTAATAACCCGGGTGGTCTCACCCCGGATCATGGGACTGTTGCTGCCCGGATTCAGTCCGTGGCACGCGGTGAGCACATCCCCTACTTCCGGGGCTCACACCATAATTTCCGGGCCAGCCCTAACCAGTGGCACACGCCCCAGCTGCGCGCGGACGATGACCCGTTCGGCATGTCCACGGGTACCGGTTTCCGGATCAATGAGACCGGTCTTTGGATGATCACCGCGAAGTGCGACTGGGCGTCCACCACGTACACACGCCAGCAGAACGCGGCCCGGCTGCTCAGGCTTCAGGTCAACGGAAACGACGTGGGTGTCCGGGACGTGATCCGGGAAGATGACACGAACTCCTACGCGCTGCACAACAATCTGACCTGGGAGGACACCTTCCAGGCTGGGACCACGATCAGCCTGGGCATTCGAACCGAGGTTCAGGCACCGGATCACATTCTGCTCGCCCACGTGTACCTGCGTGCCCACCTGGTGCGATGCCAGGATGCGTACAACGGGGAGGGGACGAGCATCCCTTTTGAGTCACCGCCCGACAGACCGTCGGGCACCCGTCCAATCGATCAGCCTACCAATATCCCGGATCGGCGAAACTTCGACGATTGCATGGTCCTCCCCATTTATGGCGGGCATGAACGGAATGGTTGGCGGATCATTGATTTCATCCACATCCAACCTGATGACCCAAGGTGGTACTACCCGTCGAACAGGAATGCGCCAACATTCCGGACTCACGAGGATGGGGTTCGGTGGGTGGACGAGGTAGCCAGAGACAGGTACCGGTATTCGACTGACTGGGAGCGCGATTTCGGTTTTGGGGCACGGTGATCTATGGCCATCTACCTTTCTAGCCTGTACGGTACCCGATTCTATGGTCCTGACCCGGAATTCAACCCGGGTTTCGATGTTGATAGCTTCTCAGCCCGGAGCATCAACTACCGTACGATTGAGCTCACCTGGAACCAGCCCACTGGTGAGATTGAGGGCTTTCGTTTGCTCAAATCACCCTACGGGTACCCGTCTTCGGAAACCGATGGCCTGATCTTGATCGATTCCGTTACCCCGGAAAGCAGCTTCCAGGACAGTGGTGTACGGCCGGGTGAGATCTACTACTACGCGATCTACATCAAAATTTCCGGCGTGTGGGTTCCGGCCGCTTACACAAGCTGCCTGCACATCGTGGACCACAACTCGGGTGCCTGGTTGTGGTCCCGTCTGCCCATCCACTACCGGATGCTCCGTGGCAGCCAGCTCACCCTAGAGGCCCCGGATAACGTTGAGCTTGCCAAATTCATGGCGGTGATCGGCTGGGGGCTTGACCGGGTTCGCACCTCCATTCAGGCGGCCAGATTCGCAGCAGACCCCCACGTCACCCACATTGACCTGGTTGACAACATCATCGCCCAGCTTGGCTTCCCTGAGTATCCGGGGATTCAGGCACTGCGTAAACGCTCCCTGGCCAAGGAGGGCGCGGCCATCGCGGCCACCCGTGGCACCCAGGCCACGATTGAGGCTGCTGGAAAGATCATCTCCGGGTGGGAGATTGAGCTCAGGCGCACCAACAACCTGATGCTCACCGTGGACCGCTCCCAGATACTGCATCCACTCCCGTTCAACTGGGAGCCTTCTAAGCGGTACCAACCGGGTGACGTGGTGCGCTTCTATGACGTGAGCTACAAGTGCATCGCGCCCGCGTACGGGTGGGAGCAGTGCCCGGATGGTGAGCGCCGCGCCAACCAGTGGTGGGAGCCGCTACTGGTTGAGGATGGCAATACGGCAGCTTATGACCCGGATTCCCGCTCCCAGCACGGTTGGCAGGGGATCTCGTTCACCTCCGGCGTGTCGAACAACCAGGTTAGGACCACTCTGATTCAGGGTCCGCCACGCCCGGGGGACACCCGTTTCGACTGCAACGCGATAGGTGTTCGCAACACGTCCTCGACTACCGCAGACATTGGGGCGCGGTGTCTTCCCATTCCTATCGGGCGTGAAAATGATCCGATGATCCCGATCTTGCATGGGATCCCGCTTGAGGAACCCCAGCAGTGGGATCCTGAACGCGCCTACCCGGCCGGTTCCGTGGTGCTCTACAACGGAAGGCTCTACTACGCCACCAAGCCGATCCCCGCAGGAATATTCCCGGCAACCAGTGAAAGCCCCTGGTTTGCAGTCGGCAAGGACACTAGGTACGTCATCAACGTTAGCGCGTACACCCACCAGCCGCACCTGAACCCGGGCGTCTCACCAGTTCCAGCCTCAGTGTTCCTGGAATTCTATGACGAATTCGGAAACTACCTTGGACGTGAGTTCGGCGTAACCGATAACCGGGTGCTTGATACGTTTACCCGTTACCTGCAGGACAATCCGAATCAGAGCATTGACGCATTGCTCACTGATCTTGGTGGTAAGCAGTGGACGAATCAGGTTGGGCAGTTTGTGCGTGACGGGTACGCCTATGGTGTCGCTCACCCGGCTGTTGAGGGACAGCGTGCTATTGCCACGATCAACTACGGCAGCCCGAACGCGCAGGTAGCTGTAACCTTCGTGAGCGACGCACCACAGGGACAGGTACAGGCTATCGTTCTGCGTTACGCCTCGCCAACATCCTATGTGCGCGCTACCCGGACCCAGCTTCAAACTGTCAACGGCAGCACGGTCACAACCCTGGTCACCTACTCCACCCCTATTCAGGATGGGGACCGGTTGACGGTGACCGTAAATGGCAGCAATTACACGGTGATGCGCAACAATACGGTTGTAGCAACCGCGTCTTCAACGCTCAATTCAAGTTCGACAATATTCGGACTTGCCGTGGAGTAATGGATGACTGTCGCAAACTATATCGTCTGCCCGAGCTTTGAGCATTCCAGCTGGAAAAATGCTGGAGGTCAAACGTGGTTGACTTACAAGGACCCGGATGACCCGTTTGTTTCTATCACATTCCGCCGTCAGAGCGGCATTTCTGGGACGAGGGGAACGTACGCTCTCCAGTTCATTGAGCAGAACCAGACCCCGTTCCAGATTTATTCGTATTTCGATCTGCAGCTTTCGCTGCCGTCAACGTCCACTTCAAAGACGTGGACATTCTCATTTGACCGCCTGCGCTCTTCCACCGATGGCCAACCATGGCGGTGCAAGGTATACGATGACAGTTCAATCCTGGCCACCATCACCATCGGCTCCGGCCGCAACTACGTTCGATTCACCCAGCGGCCGGGTGTCACCTACATCCTATTCGAATTCTACACAACGCTACTGGATGTTGGTGACAAGTGTGAAATGGTTATCGACTCCCTCCGGTTGTGTGAGGGAACCGAGACCGACTATGTGGACGGCAGCACCGCCGGTTTCATCTGGGAGGGAACTCCGCACCTTTCCAGGACGCTTTCTGCCCCCAGCGTGACCTACAACGGTGTCTGGAACTACTGGCCGCGCCCGCAACTGCATGACCACACCTGGTCTCCATACTGGGAGGCATCCGGGCAAAACGCCAGCGGGATGACCGTCACCAATGGGGCCAATGGTGTAACGGTCAGCGGTGCTGTCAGCCGTTCCGGTAGCACCTACAGAGATATCGGCGCACAGTCCCCGATCCTACCTCTTGATAACCTGCCCGCCGGGACCGCGTACCTGTCCGTGACCGTCTCCAACCTGAACGGTTTGGGACAAAACGATGACATCCGGGCCATAATCCGGTTCTACAACTCTAGCCAAACCCTCCTGTCGTCCTCTACAGGTATTCTGCCGCGAAGCGGTGGCCGTGGCGGTGGTCCGGTCACAGTCCCTTCCGGTGCGGTATACGCTTCAATCGCGTTCCACATCCTCACACCCAGCGGCTATAGCAGCTCTTCCCACACCGTAACCGCGACGTTCAACCACATCCGGCTTGCGACACAAAACGAAACGAACTACATCGATGGTGACACCCCCGGTTACGGGTGGAAGGGACAGCCAAACAACTCCGCGACGATCGCGGCCGTCAAGACCACGGCGACCGGTAACGCTACCGCTACCGGTAGCATCGAGCCGCGCACCTATTCCGTGGTTGAGCTTTCTGGTACCGCCACGGCTACCGGTTACTTGGAAATCTGGCTTACCGGGGTTGAAGCCCACGGCGAAGCGGTAGCAACCGGTGAGCTGCAGCTGTGGCCGTATGGTCCCGCATCTACCAGTGGTATCGCGCAAGCTACAGGCGGCCTTGAAGCGTATATCTTGATCGATCTCGGTGAACTCACAGGATCGGTTACCGCCTCCGGTAGTGCGCGTGCCGACATCGCTGTGCTCACCTTCTCCACCGGTTTGGCGAGCGCTAACGGTTCTATTGAGTTCTCCGTTCCGCCGGAACTCCAGGATACCCCCATCGTGGGCACCGCGACCGCCACCGGTAGCGTGGAGATGGTCATTGCTGGCGTGACCTCAGCCAGTGGTGAGGCCACGGCAACCGGTTCATTGGATGCCGGATCGAGAATTCCCGCTGGGGCGTTCGACAATTTCGCCATTTTTGGTATCGGAGAGAATGACCCGCTTAAGAGCGCAACCGTAAGCGGGAATGGTGGCATCCTCACTGGCGCTTCTGGGCAAGACTGGGTTTACGTTCAGGGCAGCTTTCTCGTACCAAACACCCAGGAATCCTCCGATGGTGTGCTGTGGAAGCGCGCCGCATACGTGGTACCGGGAATCAAGTTCTCCAACATGCCGCCGGAAACCTACCAGGAATTCACATACGTTCAAGTGAATATCAACCCGTCTAGCACTTTCGAACCTGGTGCCAGTCTTCGCCCGATCGTCTACGCTGACCGTATCAACGTTTCGACCGGAACTATTGCCGTTCTTGCGGAACCCGGGCCTAACTACATCGCCCAGAACATCCCATCTCCTATTCCCGGCGATACCACGCCAGGTCTCCTGGTTCCGGTGAAGGTTGGCCAGCAGCTTCTTATTGTGACACCGCTGAACCCGCTTCGACCTGGGGCAACGTACACCGCGTCCGCGTATGTGAAAATCAGCGGCGGCCGCATGATCGATCTCGGGATCTTTGCTTCCCGAGAGGGTGTCCTCGAGCCTATTTCTAAGACTTGCTACTGGTCCCAGGTGCCGGATGATCGGGAACTGGACGGGTGGCGTCGCCTGCACATCACATTCGTCGCACCCGGCGACGGTAAGGCTGTCCTCATCTGGGATCCGCGCTTCTGGGCTCAGGAGGAAGACGAGGAATTCGAGGTAGCCGGGATCCTGGTCGAAGAAGGACTTGAAGTACTGCCCTACTTCTGGCCTGACGGTTCCCAGGACGTCACTTACCGCAAGGGTTCCAATAACCCCTACAACGGCCTGTTCTACTACAAGAATCGGGAGAAAAGAACTTATATTTTGAAGCGAGCTCTGGAAGACCACGTTCCTACCGGTATCGGGGTTACTGAGCCAGAGTTCGGAATTCTCCCGTATGCGGATTAGGAGAGAACGTGACTACTGCACACACTATCCAGTTCTGGTCCATCATCACCGGTCTTGTTATTCCGATCCTCGTTGACCTGTTCAGCCGCCGAAGCTGGCCCTCTGGTGTCAAGAAGGTGATGAACCTCGCCTTCTCGGCAGTTTCTCTGTTCATCGGTAACTACGTGGTTGCTCTCCAGGAGAACGCGTCATTTGATTGGGTTATGGCGCTTCTCACCAGCCTTGAGAGCTTCCTCATCGGCGTGTGCGCGTACCTGGGCATCTGGAAGGGAACCAAGGCCAGCGAGGCTGCTAAGGACACTCTGATCCGTGACTGACCTTTTCACGTTCTTCAAAATCGTTCTAGCGGCATGGATCACCTGGGAAATCGTCTCCCGGCCATTCACCTACAAGCTCCACGATTCGGTGCAAACCATCGCCGTAGCCCTGCTATCAGTCGGCTTGCTGTATCTTCCTTGGCCACTCGTTGATGGGCTGGCCGCATCCGCTGCCGTGGCAATTCTTCGAGCGGCGGTGATCTCCCTTAAGCGATGATTCCTATCCCTACCTGGGGCATTTCACTCCGGGTAGGGATAGGATTAACCCTCCCGGCTGTGGCAAGATAGCCTCAACTGGTTCAATCTCGGGAGCACGATGGTTGCCTCAAAGACGGATCAGACTAAGACGCGTGAACGTATCGCCGCGATCGTCGCGGGAAGCGGCGAAATCACATACGACCACGCTGTGTCATTGCTGGGTGACTGGCTGCGCATAAAGAGCAATCAGCCGGTTGATCCCCTGATGATCCTGCCGATTACCGGGGGCACCTATAACGAGTTGGTTAGGGCGGCAGCCGACCTGGTGATTGGTTATGGGCTGACCTGCAACATCATCACCCTTTCCAGTGAGGACCCTGAGAAGATCGACAAGATTCTCACCCCGCTTGCCTCTTGCATGTACACGGTGGACTCGCCGGATGAGATCCCCCATGCACTGGTGGCCGCCTTGAACGATGCCAAGGATGAAGGGTACGACCCTTACGTGATCTTGGCTTGGGGACCGGAAGAGGACGCACCAGACCCGTTTACGGAGAAGCTGCTGGTCACCGCGTACGACGCCGGGTTCCCTATCCTGGAAATCGCCAGTGAAGGGCTAGACGAGCTTGTTCTTCCTACGGAAGAGGAACTGGAGCAGAATCTTCCTTCTGGGAAGGGCGAGCGCTCCGGCGAAGCGCAGGAGACCGAGCCGAAGGAAGAGCAGCCGGATGATGACGAGCAGCCTTTCATGCGCGGTCTTCCTACTGAAGGTGAACCCGAAGAGCCGCTCTCCCATGTTCTGTATTTCGCCCTGCAATACCTGGAGAACTACCGGAACATCGCAGCGTGGGATGTGAGTGAGCTCACGAGCGAGGTGCGCGCTCACCTTGCTCAGATGCGCCCGGATTGGGCGGCTAAGCTCAACCTGGGAGAAACAAAGCCTACGGTTCCTTTGAAGAAGGTGCTGTCCTCTGTGCTGGAGATCGTTGCAGCCGCCGATCTTCGGAATGCCGCCCTCTTCATGGAATCGTTTGTGGATTACTGCCCTCTCACCTTGGAATTGGCGCTCTACATTGCGCAGATGCCGGATGATCCGGAACCTGCCGCGCAGGCCGCGTCTAGGGAATCTGCGCAGCAGATCGGCAGCCCGCGCCCCAAGAATGACGAGGTGGCGGTGCTGTGCGATGAGGAAGGCAACATTGTCGCACTGGCCGGGCGCGGTCGGCCGCGTAAGGGAACGGTGCGCAAGATTGTGCCGAGGGACCAGGTTCCCACCCACCTGTTGAGCGCCTAAAAAGCTAGCCCCCGGCCTGCCAGGAGGCCGGGGGCTAGATGGAGGTGTATTGGTGCCACTGCCTTTAGGCGGGAAGGAATTAACGTGCTCCCCGGAAGACCGGGGCTTGCGCCGCCAAACTACCGCGCACCTGCGGGGGGGCGGCGGCACAACCACAATGCGCCGTCCTCCATGTCGAGCAGCGCGAGCACCTTCGGGTGGTCGTCGAAACCGTCGTCGATGCGTGCCCAGCCCATCAGATACGCGCCTCCTTGCTGTCTGTTTGTGAGAGCAGGCGCACGAGGACCTGGATCTCGTCGGGGGTCATGTGCTTGCGGAGGGCTTTGGCGACGGCTTCTGGGGTAGAGACGACGATGCGGGGTTTTCGCCAACCCATTTGCCGGGCGGCGGCGTTGGGGGTGAGCTCGCCACGGATCACCTTCTCGGCGAGCTCGGGCGCGTCCCGCTTCAACCGGGCGACGATGTACTCGGCGGTGTCCGTCTGAGCCTTCAAGTTCGTGACACGAACTTGAACTTCGTTGGATCTCCGATCGCCACCGTGGCTCTGCGACTCCGGGATCTCCTCGAGCAGCAGCCGCTTCACCTGCTCGCGCATGGCAGCCATGCGGTAGGCGATCTTCGGCACCGACTCGTGCGGATGCCGAAGCTGAAGCACCTTCGGGAGCTGGTCCGGATCGTAACCAAGCCCGTACGGCGACCGGGCCTCGACGAAGTCACGAAACCGGCCCTTGAACGAGCGGCCCTTAGCATCCGCCAGGCGCTCCCAGGTGCGGTCCTCAACGATCGCGGCCAGCAGCTCAAGCGCCCCGGCCGGGGAGGCACCATCACGGTGCAACGCCTCCCCCGCCCGGATGACCCGCATCTGCTCCTCCGACAGGTGCGGGAACGAAACCTCGCGGGCCATCACGAAACCCGCTCCCACAGCGACAGCGCCGCACGCAGCCGGGCCTCGGCCTCTTCGACCGTGCGGCACTCACCAGCCTTGCGCCCCGCGACCGAGTTGACCGCGTACGTGGCGCGCTTGACCTGCTCGCTATAGCCGGGGTCGAAGGGCAGGATGCCCCGGTCGGCCAACCCCTTGCGGATGACCTCAGCCACCCGGGCGTTGATGGCCTCGATCTGCTCCTGCTCGGTGAGCGGCGTGCTCTTGTGCTCCGCCCGTAGGACCTCCGGTTCAGGCTTCGACCGGTTGAGACGCAGGTTGAGCGCCTCAGCGAACTTGGCCAGCACGCTCACATCATCGGCGGCACCGATCTCACGCTTGATCGCCTCGTACAGGAGGCGCTCGTCGTTGTCCAGCTCAATGTCGTTGCTGACCACGCGGGCGGTCGTGGCATGAGCAGACTCGACCCATCCCAGCGGTGCCTGCGAGGGCGCACCGGGCCCGCGGGAGGCTTCCTCCTGTTCACGGCGACGCCGCTCGCGAAGGCCTTCCTCAGACTCGCCGCGCATGACCTCGATGAACTTCTGCATCCGCGGGTCATCAGGTGCGATGACCCGGCACGACTGCGAGCGGGCCTCGACCCCGCTCCAGGTCCGCAATCCACGGCCGACGAGCTGCATCAGGTGGCCGGGGTCCCGGTAATGGGTGAGAATACCGACCACGGTGATCTGCGGGCAATCGTAGCCGATGAAGGCCTTGCGGACGGTGACAAGGATGTCGCCGCCCTTGACCTGATAGTCCCGCAGCGCCCGCTCAGCCTCCGGGCCGTCTTCGGAAATGGCCAGAGAAACACGCAGCCCGGGGTATGCCTGCTGGAGGTAGGAGGCGACCTGCTTGGCGTCCCTCTGCTCCATGCAGGAAATCAGGCCACGGTAATCGGGGTGGATCTTCTGCTTGTCCTTGACCGCGTCCACGACCATATCGACGATCGGCTGCCACACGTCCGGCTTGCGGAGCACATCGGCGAGGTTTCCCCCGTCCGCGGACAGGTCGTATTCGATCGCGGTGTTGTCGATCTGCCGCCAGCGCACCCGGGCGTCGTGCATGGTCGCCTCGAACCGGCGCAGGTACCCGTCGGCGACCCCGTCGAAGTAGGTCGCTTCAGCGTGGCAAAGGAGGGGGCGCTTGCCGTCCGCGTTCGGTTCGTCGTAGTCGGCGAGGATGAGGGGGTTGCCGTCGGACCGGTAGGGCGTGCCGGTCAGCAGCAGTGTGTGCGCCGCGTACTGGTGCAGCGTCTCGATGAGCGCCCCGGCCCGGGTCCCGGAGTTGCGTTCGTCGCTGGCACCACAGAACTGGGCTTCGTCGGCAACCAGGAGGAACCGGCCCTGGTGCTGCTTGGCCCACGCCTCGTAGATCACCGGGTTGGACACCAGCGCCGAGTAGGTCGTGACGAAGCCGACGCCGTGCTGCCCGGGTGGGGTAAGCGGCGGGTTGTTGAGGACATGCCGGATCGGGCCCATCCTGCGGCGCGGGTCGAACAGGGTGTGGTTGCCGTCGAAGCCGGTCGCGGTCCGGTGGATCCATGAGGTCTCGCACTGGCGGGCGAGGATGACGCGGGGGACGAACACGGCCACGTAGTCGATGAGGCCTTCCCGGTAGAGGTAGGTGGCCGCGGCCTGGTAGGCGAGGGTCTTGCCGGAGCCGGGGCAGGCCAGGACGATCGAGACGTCGCGACCGGAGGCCATGCCGTCGAGGACCGTCTTGATGACTTCGCGCTGGAATCGGCGCGGCTTGAAAGTATCGCTGTAGGACACGCTCGATCCCTTCTTGATATTGCAGGTTGGGCAGAGGGCCTGCCCGTTGATCACGTCGGTATTGCCGCCGCGCGAGTAGGGGATGACGTGGTCAGCGTGCCAGCCCGGGCCCAGTTCTGTGCCGCAGTTGGTGCACTTGCCTTCAGCGGCGAGATAGAGCGCGACCTTCTCGCGGGTATTGAAGCGGCGTCTATCCCTCATCGGCCCTCCAAACTTTTGACGTCCTCCCCGGCCTTCAGGCCGGGGATTCAGCCTGTGCCGCGCATGCGACACTTCTGTGGCTTCCTGCCCCGCAGGGGCAGGTCCACGACCGGTGCAGGGGCTTGGGGCCGTCCAAGGCTCTACACGCAGACCTGGGAGTTGACGTCCTTCCCTCGTTTACGAGGGGGATTCCAACCCTTGCGGGTTGGATCTTCCTGCTTCACAGCCGGTTGCCCGCCGGGCTTAAGCCCTTAAGGTCTTACACCAGCTCCACAGGCGTTTTACCTCTCCGCTAGCCCAGCGGTGAGGGTGCGGCTTACCGCGGCCTGAAGGCCGCGGGCTTGTGCCGCTAAACTAGCGCTGAATCCTATCAGTACTTGGCGATCTGAGCAATTGGGGTTGCCTTAGTGTCTGTCGTAACTGTTCAGAGGCGTGATATCCCCACCATCATCCCCAGCGGACTTCTTGAACCTGGTGTGATCTCAGCCCGCGCCTGGGGCGTGCTTTGCTTCCTCCGCTCCCGGCCAGATGGGTGGCAGTGCGACATTGAGGAGCTTCGCAAGTGGTTTCGCGAAGGCCGGGACAGCTTGTACAAAGCGCTAAGAGAGCTTGCGGATGCCGGGTACATCGATCTGGTTGAGATGTACGAGCATGGCAACCTGAAGCGTACCCGGTATGTGGTGGACGCGGATCGGACCACCCGGAAGCCCCGAGAAGTAGTAACTACCCGGGATCCTGATTTTCAGGATCCGGAGATTCAGGATCCGGAAGTTCCGGATCCGGAAAAGCCGGATCCGAATATAAGTATTAGTACTTATATAAGTACTAGTAGTTCTAATGCGTTCGAAAAGGAAAGTACTAACGTACTTTCCTTTTCTTCCGACACGCCGCAGGGCGGCGGTCGGAGGAGAGGAAGGCCTTCTTCGAAGAGACCCGGAGGAAGGGCTCAGAAGGCCGGAGAGACCACCGTGGTGATAGATCCGGATAAAGAGCTATGGGGAGGCGAGAACGAGCCTCAGGAAGCTTCTGAGGGCTCTACACCACGTAATGGCCGGGAACTTGCCCTCTACTTCCGGGATCACATCCAGAAGTTCGATTCCGGGCTGAACGCTCTGGCGTGGGTTCCGGATACGTTGAACATCGGTGCGCTGGCCACCACCTTCAACCGGTGGATGCGCCAGAAGGTCGCTAGACCTGAAGACCGGATCACCCCGGAACTGATCAAGACAATGATCGACCTCTACGTTGTGCCAGACGATCTTGCCCGGCAGGGCGTACCTCCGTGGAAGCACTTCTTGTCATGCCGGGTCAGGCTTGCCGAAAAGGCGAGGGCAGTGCTCCAGGAGATGAAGCGGCAGTCCATCATGCAGGACCCCACGTCGCAAGCATTCCGTGAATACTGGGGCTTGGACGAAACGGATGAAGAATCAGGCGATGACGAGGATTGACATTCGCGATCACAGCATTGATTACAACCTTCGCTGGGAGTATGCGGGAATCCCTAGCTGGTATAGGGGAATATCGCTTGATCAGATGATTCGGTCCCTTGAGGGACTGACCGCTGAGCATTCTCACGCTCGCCGGGTGATCAGCTGGGCACAGACGTTCGTTGACACGTTTCCGGCCCGCCGCCGGTTTGATCTCGCGAATCCCAGGCTGATCGGCGTCGGTGCCGCTCTGGTGGGTACCGAGGGTGCTGGTAAGACCGCACTGGCTTGTGCTGTCCTCATGGAGATTCACAAGCGTTATGACGCCAGCATTTGCTACATAACAGCGGATAATCTCATCAAACTTGGACAACTTATCAAGAAGAACGCCGAAGAGCTCACCGAGTGGCATAGACGGCATTACACTAGGGCGCATCAGGTGAGTCTTCTCGCCTTGGATGGGTTCGGTGAGGAAGAACACTCAGCGAGCAACAAGGAGCTCGCCTGGTTGATCTCCTTTCTTCGGCGGCGTTACAACGCCCATCGCCCAACCCTGGTGATCAGCCAGCACCCTATTCACACGTGGGGTGAGTACAGTTCTTCGCTTCCTAAGTTCGCTGAGACCGCGTTTCCCCAGGTCTCGCTCGCAGGATGGGTCCTTCCCTATGCAAGCTAGATTTCTTCCCAGCCATCCGACCACGGTAATCGTGGTGTTTGACGATCTCATCGGGCTTCACCCGAAAGGGGCTTGGAAGCTTATAGGCAGCTATGCTCCGAAGTGGCGTATCAATCCGGAGTGTGCTGCCGCATGCACCACATTGAGTTTGACGCGAGACGTGGGGATTGAGGTCGCCACGTTTGACTCCGCCCCCTTGGTGTCTAAGATTCTGGCTAGGGAACGTTTTCCTTTCACAGCGGTTAAGGCGACCACGCCGAAGGGGTTGGCCGATGATCTTAAGGGGCGGAAGAACGTGGTTCGGGTGTACCACCCACATGAACAATACGCCCAGCTTTACGGGCATCTAGGACGTCTTATCAGCCCAGACGACTGCCAACCTATTGCCGAGTTTAAATAGTGGATCTAGCACGTCATCTCATTTCACACGTTGTTCTGAACGGGGATCTGGTCAAGGTTCTTGACGCTGGCGTCCGGCCGGATTGGCTGATCGATCCGGTCGGACGTAGCGTTTGGCGGTTCATTACCGACTATTACAAGGACTTCCGGAGCGTCCCAAGTCAGGAAGTCCTTGCAAGCGAGTTTCCCACTTACCGCCTGGTCGAGCCCGCGCCGATCGACTACGTGCTTGACAGGCTTCGCCAGGCACGCACACAAGCGATCCTCAACCAGGGGGTCTATGAGGCGAGCGACCTCCTTGACCAGGGGGATCTTGAAAGTGTCGTGACGGTGCTGAACTCCACGCTCGCCAAGCTCACCTACGAGATCCCTAAGGGGAACGACGTTGACATTACCGTCACCGGTCCGGAACGACTGGCACGGTACCGTGAGCTCGCTGAACGAGATGGTTCTCTCATCGGCATCCCCACCGGGTTCTGGACTTTGGATGAGGTGACCGGTGGTTTCCGGCCGGGCCAGTTGATCATCTTCACCGGACCGCCGAAGGCCGGTAAAAGCCTTTACCTGCTGTGGTCTGCCATTGCCGCCTGGTATGCGGCTCGGAAAGTGCTCTATATCGGGTTTGAGATGAGCAACGAGGAGCAAGAAGAGCGGCTTGATGCGTTGATCGCGAACATCGATCTAGCTGCTCTTCGTGATGGGCGGCTGACCAAGCAGGATTTCGACAAGCTTGAGCAGGCCACCAGGTCTATGAAGTTGCGGCCCAACTTCTGGCTCAGCCAGGAACCGACTCTGACGGTGTCCGAGGTTTGCGCCAAGATCGAAAAGTATGAGCCTAACGCTTGCTACATTGACGGCATCTACTTCATGCAGGACGAGTATGGGGAAAAGCCGGGTTCGTGGCAGGCGTACACGAATATCAGCCGTGGGCTGAAGCAGGCTACAAAGAAGCTAGAGATTCCGATCATTTGCACAACTCAGTCGAAGATCAGCAAGATGTTTGGCGGTAAGCTCAGCCTGGGCAGCATCGGTTATAGTGGCAGTTTCGGCGAGGATGCTGATCTTCTTATCGGTCTTGAGCCTACGGTGAAGCCGAATATCACTCATGTTATCCGTTTGGCTGGCCGGGCGTGTGGACCGTTTGAGTTCTGGGTGTCCCGGGATTTCCAGAACGGCACTATTACCGAATTGACCACAGACCCGTTCGGTGATTCTGATGCGTTTGCTGAAGACGGTGACGAATTCGGTGAGGTCGATTTCGTCTCAACCTTTTGATCAGCAGGGGGAGGTTTTTGTTCCTGCTGATGTTGAGAGTGCCGTGCGCGAGCTTGGCTTGCATGTGGCAAAGGTCGTCGGTGACGAGGTTTACTGCCACTGCCCGGCTCACGAGGAGCGTACTGGGAAGCCGGATTACAACCCGTCTTTCAGCATCAATACAGAAACCGGCCTGTTTCATTGTTTTTCCTGCGGGTTTGGTGGGGATTTTGTTTCACTCGTGCAATATGTGTGCGATTGGGATAGATCGACCGCCACGGGGTGGGTGCAACGTCTACCCGGGGGCGGTGTGGCACGGCGCGTCGTTTCTCGCTCAAGGCGAGTGCGGCAGAACGAAAGCTTCCTATCGGAGGCGAAACTCGCGCTCTTCACTGAACCACCGGAAGAGGCGTTGCGCCAACGCGACCTCCGTCGCGAGGAAGCGATGCACTATGGGATCAGGTGGAACCCCCACGGTGGTTGGATACTGCCTATACACGATCTAGATACCGGCAACCTTGTCGGATGGCAGGAGAAAACCCGCACCTCTGTGTACAACTATCCGCGCGGGGTGAGGACTTCTCAGGCAATTTTCGGGTCGCATCTTTACGACGGTGGCCCACTTGTCATTGTGGAATCACCGTTGGAAGGGGCGCGCATTTTTGGGGTTGGCTGGCCTGCCTGTGCTTTGTTCGGATCGGCTGTTTCAGAAGCACAGATCAATTGGCTGAGAATTCATTGTGAGATTGCCATCTTGTTCATGGATAACGACCCGGCAGGGTGGAAGGCGACACGCAAGCTGGTGAGTGCTTTGAGAAGCAGTCCGGTGCGCTTGCGGATTGTTTCTTATGCTGGTTTGCGGCGTGGGGTTGATCCGGGCGATCTATCCCGGGAGGAGTTGCGGAATAGGATTGCGAACGCAAAATCTGCAATCATGTTTAAGTGCTGACCGTTGACCTGTATCCATACCAGTCGCCTGCTCTAGATTTGTTTCTTTCCCGGGGCAATTTGCTGATTGACATGGATATGGGCCTTGGGAAAACAACGACATCGCTTGCGTGCGCTGAGCAATTGCTCGGTGATGGTAGGATTCGAACGTGTGTTATCATCTGCCCGGCCGGGCTGATCATGCAATGGGCGGCATCAATTGCCAGCGTTACTGATGTTGAAACTAAGCTGGTCAGCCACGAGGGACGGACGTTTGCGATCCCAACTGAAGATTGGTGTTTGATTATTGATGGTTCTCCGAAACGCCGGGAGAAGCTTCTCGAGCAGGCGTTCGAGAAACGGCCGAATTATGTGATCGCCAGCCACGATATTGCCGCCGCCAGCTGGCGTAAGTTCCGTGAGCTGGGTGATTTGACGATTATTGATGAAGCCACATGTTTGAAGAATCCGAAGGCGCAACGTGCCCGTGGGCTTCACAAGATTGTCACGGATTACCGGATTGCTCTCACCGGTACACCCATTGAGAATCGGCTTGAAGAAGCCTTTACGATCATGAAATGGGTTGACCCGGATCTCTTTGGTCCTTGGCCCGTCTTCGAGAAGCGGCATATTATCCGCAACGGCCGGGGGTGGATCATCGGCTATAAGAATTTGTCTTGGTTCCACCAGGAGTTGAGCAAGGCGTCCTATCGAAAGCGGGCCACGGACCCGGATGTCGCCCCCTTTATGCCCTCGGTACGCCATGTGCGGTGGGATGTGCGGTTGGATGCCGCCACTATGGCCGTGTATCGCTCCATCATGGAGGACTTGGAGCGGGAGTACGGCCGGGTGGACGAGGACGAGCTACCGGTTGGCCGGGCTATGTCCATCCACCAGGCGGCCCTTATGCTCCTGGATCATCCGGGCTTGCTCCATGACTCGGCTGAGGAGTACCTTCGCGGTACCGGCGGCAGTGAGTACGCAGCCGAGCTCGTCGCGTCCGGCCGGTTGAACGGTTTGACCGCCACACCCAAGCTGGATGTTCTCGTCGAGCGCTTGCAACCGTACTTGTCACAGGACGGTTGTAAGATCATCATCGTCTCCCGCTATGTGGGGATGCTGACCAGGATTGCGGACCGCCTAAAGGGGGTGGGCCATGTCATATACCACGGGGGTATGTCACGAGCGGCTCAGCAATCGGCGGTTCACGCATTTCAGACAGATCCCGGTATCCGGGTACTCATCATGTCGCATGCGGGGGCATACGGGCTTGATCTGCCACAAGCTCAGCTGATTGTCAACTACGACATCGCACGTTCAGCGGGGCAGGCTCGGCAGATCAACGCGCGTCATGTTCGTGCGTCATCGTCGTTTTCCAGTGTGGGTGTTGCCGATCTCGTCACCCTGGACACGGTTGAGGATCGCGCCTATCGGCGGCTTGGTTTGAAGAATCGGATCGTTGACGCCGGGGTGGATGGGATTGGAATTGATTGGACTGATCGTCTAATTGTTGCAGGTGACACCCTTCGTGAGCATGTGCTCTCAGCCATTGGGGGCTTGTCAATCAAGTCGTGACTTTCGTTATACTATCGTTATCAACGAGCTCTTCAGGTACTTTAAAGTTCGTCCTAAAGGGGCTAATCTGTCCACACGGATTAGCCCTGGGCAGGCAGGTCTGAGGTGAGTGAGCTGGGAGGCGAGCGTCACGAGTGCGAGCTGGATGAGTTCCGGGAGCTGGTCAAGCAGGCAGCGTTTCTAGAGGCTGAGATCGACAAGCTCGCGGAGCGCCGACAGGCTATCCGGGAGCGTATTCAACGCTTCGTCGAACAATATGGAAAGGTAAGCCATAAGGGGCATAAGGTTGTTCGTCTTGACGAGCCCGTACGTGTCGGCAATAAGACACGGAAGGGTTACCGGTGTCAGACTAGCATTCGGGTGACCCTTGACACAGAGGCAGCCTATGCCCTGGTACGGGAAAAGGGTTTGGCTGACCGCGTGATCAAGATCAGAGAGGATCTTGATCAGGATGAGCTGATGGCGTGCTTCTGGGAGGGGCTGATCACGGAAGAGGAGCTGAACCGGATTCTCATCCGCACAGAATCGGTTTCTCTCGTTCCTTTCTAGGAATCCACATGGGGTTAGGCTGAACTTCGACCCGGTTTCATCGTCGTCACGACGCAGGCCGCTTGATCCCCGGATTTTTGATCCGGCGAAGGATGAAGAGCGGCTCAGTGAGCTCACTCCACGTGAGTTCGAGCAGTGGGGCATTATGCTCTACTTCTATCTCATTGGCGATCTGGCGTGGATGCTGGGTCGGCAGGCTGTCACTATGCGCAAGTGGGAGTCTGAAGGCATTCTGCCGATGACTCCTATCACCAAGAAGCTCGGCGAGGGTTTTGGTGCCTTGCGCCTTTACACCCGGGGAATGATCCTGGGCACTGTTCAGATCGCCCGGGAAGAGGGGATTCTCATCCCCTACTCTGGCGATCCTAAGCGCACGAACTTCACCGCGCGTGTTGCTGAGCTTTTTGCATCCGAGGCTGCCGCTGTTCAGAAGATGGGAAAGGCCGCCTGATGGCGTTCGATTCTGGAACTGTTGAGGTCACGGTTGAAAAGGAACTTCGGGTCAACTTCGGCAACTATGAGGGCGGTTCGATTAAGATTTCCGTCCGCGTGTCGGATGCCGCTTATGGGGAGCCTGTAGAGCCTGAGGTTCTGGCGGAACGCGCCAACCAGGCTGCCGATGTCTTCTTGACTGCACGCGCGGAAGAGCTGCGTCAAGTCGCACCTAAGGATTCGGTCATTCACTACATCTACGTGTCATCTGATGAGAGTAATCAGGCGTAACTTCGATTCTGCTGCTTCCCGTTCTTCTGATGGTGTACCTGAGCGTCCGCCGATTCGGCGAGATTTGCCGGTTTCCGGACGCCAGAAGCCCATCCAGCCGCGTGTTGAGCGCGCGGTCGATCCTGTCCAGAGTGGATGGGATGTGCTTAATGATACATACGAGCAGGGGAAGACGCGAGCTGACGGCTACTATCCTCGCCTTGAGGTCTCACCGGAGCCCATCGTCGTCGCCTTCCTGGAGGAAGCGCCCTTCGTAGCCTACAAGCAGCACTGGGTTGAGTGGGCCAAGGGGCGGAAGAGTTTTGTGTGTCTTCGCGAGGATTGCCCTCTTTGCGACCCTCCGTCCCATATCCCGGATGAGGCGCGTCGGCAGATCGCCCGCACTACCCCCAAGTTTATGTTTAACGTGGTCAAGCTGCGCGAGGTTTGGGAGGATGGCCCTCTTGAGGTTAAGGTGCTCGAATGCGGGAGTACTGTAGCCTCGCAGCTTGCGGAGTACGCTAAGCAGCCTCGGACGAGCCCGATCAGCAAGCCTGAGGTGTATTGGGCGGTCTCCCGGAAGAAGATTCAGCGTGGTGGCCGGGAGACGTACGTGTGGACGATTTCCCCGGTGGGCGAGGCGGATCTCGAGAAGTATTATCGTGTGTCTCCGCTCACGGATGAGGAGCGAGAAGAGCTGGCTAGCCAGCTCTACACCAAGGACATTGTGAAGGTTGATCCTGTCTCTGCTATAGAGGAACTCCTCAACTCGCTTTTCCAGGACTGAAGGCGTAGACCCTGTCCTTCCCATGCCATTGGAGTGGGAGGGCAGGGTCTCCTGTCACAATATCGGGGCATTGCTTCGGCATTCCGTAATTCTGGACGAGAAGCAGCTCGCCGAAGTAGTTGAATACTTTTCTCAGTTTGATGCGTTCGTTTTCGACGTTGAGACCGTCGGCGAGCACCGGAACATTCCGACCCAAAACGAGGTCATCTGGTTGTCCCTGGCCACTTATGGGGCTGCTGTCACCATCCCAATGGGGCACCCTATCGGGGATGCGATTGAGCGCGTGGAGAAGGTTCCCCGTGTCGGCAAGGATGGCAAGACCAGGTATTACAAGGTGCCTGTGTGGGAGAAGCCGCCTGCCCAGCTTCGCCGGTTTGAGGTCTTTTCCGCGCTTCGACCGCTTTTCTTTTCCGACCGGTTGAAGATCGGTCACAACATCATTTTTGACCTGCTTTCAGTCGCTAAGTATTACGGTGGACAGGTCCCACCACCCCCATACCAGGACACCCTGGTCAATAGCTGGCTGCTTGACGAGAATCGCCGTAACGGTTTGAAGGAGCGGATCAAGCAGGAGTTCTCGTTCGACTACGACAAGGATAAGACCGGGAAGAGCATTGAGACGCGGCCGTTTAGCGTCGCCGCACGATACTCCCGGTTGGATGCCCGGTACACGTGGCTCCTGTACCACTGTGATCGGCCGCGTATTGACGAGCAAGAGCTCCACCAGGTGCATCGTCTGGAGACGCAGATCATCCCGGTCCTGTTGGAGGCTGGGTTGACGGGTGCACCAGTGTCCCTGGAGTGGCTTCAGCAGCTCAAGGTTGAGCTCACCGCTGAACTGGAGCGGCGTGAAGCCGAGGTGTACCGGGCTGCTGGCCGGGTGTTCAACATTGCGTCTCCCTCGCAGAAGGCTGAGGTTCTCTACTCCCCCAAGTCCAAGGGCGGCCAAGGGCTGAAGCCTACCCATTTGACGGATAGTGGAAAGAAAAAGCTGGAGGCGGGGGAAGAGCTCGGGTTTTCCGACTATTCCACGGACGCGGCTTCCCTGAGCAGCTATAAGAACAACAAGGTCGCGCAAGCGATCCTCGCCTACCAGGAAACTTTCAAGCTCCTGTCCACGTACGTGGACGGTTACCTGGGTAATCCTGAGAAGGGCCGACCGTGTATCGTGTTCCAGACGGAACGCGGGAACCGGATCTTCGGTACCTTCAAGCAGTATGGAACGGTAACCGGGCGTTTCAGCAGTTCAGAGCCGAATCTTCAGAACGTTAGCGTTCGCACTGAAGAGGGCCGGAAGATCCGCCGCGTCTTTCAGGCACCCCCAGGCTATAAGCTGGTGGTTGCCGACTATGGGCAGATTGAGCTTGTCATTCTTGCCCATTTCGCCGGGCCTGGAGCCCTCTTCGATGGTTTCCACGCCGGAATCGATCCTCACACAATCACAGCCTCCCACGTGTACGGGGTTCCGGTAGAGGATGTCACCAGCCAGATGCGCTCAGCCGCTAAGGGCATCAATTTTGCTGTGGTGTACGGGGCGGGACCTGCGAAAGTGGCTGAGATGGCCGGATCTACGGTGGATGAGGCTAGGCGGCTCTTGGAGGAGCACCGTACCCAGTTTCCTGAGATTTACCGGTACAAGTCCCGGCTGCTGCGTGTGGCCAGGTCACGGAACCCGCACCACATTCGTACCTTGATCGGCCGGAAGCGGCGGCTCCCGGATCTGAGCAGCGACGATGATGCTAAACGAGCTCTCGCAGAACGCCAGTGTGTGAACTCGCACATTCAGGGATCGGCTGCGGATCTTATCAAGATTGCAATGGTCCGGTTGCATGAGATGCTTCATGATGCGGGTATTTCCGACCGGGCGAAGCTTATTCTCACCGTGCATGATGAGCTCGTGGTGGAAGCCGCCGATGAGGTGGTTGATCAGGTTGTAGAAATCATGCGCGAGGCAATGCTTGGTAAGGGAATCCAAGATTTGATCCGGGTGCCTCTAAAGTCAGATTTGAAGGTTGTTGAGTCCTGGGATCAGGCTAAGTAGGAAGCGTTTATGTCTCTCGATATGATTGATGCGCGCCCCTTGTACAAGTGTCGTTTCGCTTGGGATATTGGGCCGCATAACAAGATGCCGGAGCTTTTGTCGGCTCTTGGTCTTGTTCCCCCAAGCCCGGAAGCGATTGAAGCCGAGCATGCGGACAGCCATATCCGGTTGAAGATGATTGAGCCGTGGGAGCAGGTTATTGATTGGCTGTCCCAGATTGCGGCTGAGGTTGTTACTTGTCTTATGATAGATAAACCCGGCCTGGGCGATGACGATGATGAAGAGGGCGAAGCTCAGCCGCTGTCTGTGTCTGATGAAGAGCGCGAAGAGATGACGCAGAATTATGCCGACATGATTTCGGTGTGCACTAAGGCTATTTTGGCTTCGATGCTCTATGACGGTCGTACTGGGAGGGGGATCAAGTTCGTTGAGTGATTTTTGGTTTAAGCAGCTTCAAAAGGTGCAGTCGCAGAGAAGCCAGCCTGTTCCTGCTATTCAGCCTTGGTGGCGTACTGTTCCTGATTCGGGGTCGCAGCTTCCTGAGCGTCCTGGGGATCGGATTCAGCTTCCTAAGAGTACGGCACTTGCAAATAATGAGGCACCTGCTCAGAATGTTTCGGATTTCAGGTTTGAGGGTGTTTGCCCGAATTGCCATTCTGAGAACTTTATGAGTCCTCAGCCGAATATTGCGCCTCGGTGTCTAGACTGTAATTTCACGACTGGTCATAATTCACCTTCACTTCAGCTTTTGGTGCGTTCGGAGGGTCCCGCTCAGCCTACCAGGCAGATTAAGACCCCGCCATACCAGCCGGGTGTTGTGATTGATCGTATTGGATAAGGGGTGCGTGTGACTATTCTCCTTGAGGATGGGTCTATTGCTGACCCGTACCGCAACTACATCGCATTGAGCCGTTACGCGCGTTGGCTGCCTGATGAAAAGCGGCGTGAGACATGGGCGGAAACCGTGGACCGGTACTTCGAGTTCATGGTGTCCCACCTGGAGAAGAAGTTCGGGTACCGGCCGCATAAGGATCTTGTTAGTGTTCTGCGTACCGCTGTCCGGGAGCACGAGGTGCTGCCGTCTATGCGGGGCATTATGACTGCTGGCCCCGCAGCAGAGCGATCGAACATCGCGTTTTATAACTGCGCTTACCACCCAGCAGACAGCGTTGACTGCTTCTGGGAAACGCTTTACATCTTGATGAATGGTACCGGTGTTGGGTATTCGGTTGAGCGCCGGTACGTTGACCAGCTTCCCGCTGTTCCTGAAACGATCACGCACAAGTTCGATCCGATCGTTGTTGAGGATTCCAAGGAGGGCTGGGCTCTCGCCTACAAGGAATTCCTTTATTCTCTGTGGTATCACGGGGTGCAGCGCCCTGTTGATCTCTCTCAGGTTCGTCCTGCAGGGTCGCGGCTGCGTACGTTTGGCGGCCGGGCGTCCGGTCCCGAGCCTTTCGGCGACCTCATCAATAAGACGGCACAGATTCTTGGCCAGGCGCGCGGGCGGAAGCTTCGCCCCATCGAGGTTCATGACCTGATGTGCCACATTGCCAACGTGGTGGTCGTTGGCGGTGTGCGGCGGTCCGCCATGATCGCGCTATCTGATCTTGATGATGAGGAGATGGCGACCGCCAAGTCAGGTGAGTGGTGGGTGAACAACCCGCAGCGCAGATTGGCGAATATCAGCGCCGTCTACTATGACGGTGTCACTCGTGAGCAGTTTGATCGCGAGTGGGCTCATCTTGTCGCATCCGGTTCGGGTGAGCGTGGTATTTTCAACCGGTCAGCCGCTCAACGGCAGGCGGCCAAGTACGGGCGTCGCGATCCTGACGCCGATTATGGGACCAACCCGTGCAGTGAGATCATCCTCCGTCCTCGGAGTTTCTGCAATCTCACTTCGGTTACGGTGCGACCTGAGGATGACGTTGAGTCGCTGCGTGAGAAGGTGGCGTGGGCGACCATTCTCGGCACCTGGCAGTCTACGCTGACGAATTTCCCGCTGCTCCGTGAGGAGTGGCGGCGGAACGCGGAAGAGGAGAGGCTGCTGGGTGTCTCGCTGAACGGGGTGTATGGCAATTCGCTGCTGTATGGGCCGGGCCGGAAGCGGGTTCTCGACCGGTTGCGCCAGGAGGCTCGGCACATCAACCGGATCTGGGCGGGGCTCCTGGGGATCAACGAGAGTGCCGCGATCACGTGCGTCAAGCCGGAGGGGACGTCATCCCAGCTTGTGGGCTGCTCATCTGGGGTCAACCCGTGGCACAGCCGCTACTACATCCGTAACGTTCGCGGGGACAAGATGGATCCGCTGGCCCAGCTCATGGTGGACTCCGGTGTTCCCCATGAGGAAGAGATCACGGACAAGTCCAACTGGGTTTTCTCCTTCCCCATCAAGGCCCCCGAGGGTGCGATCACTCGTGAGGACATTTCTGCGATTGATCACCTGGAGCTGTGGCTGGACTTCCAGCGTCACTGGTGTGAGCACAAGCCCAGTGTGACGATCAATGTCCGCAAGGATGAGTGGGAGAAGGTTGGCGAGTGGGTGTGGCAGCATTTGGGCGAGCTGTCCGGTGTGTCGTTCCTTCCCTATTCAGAGCACACTTACAAGCAGGCTCCCTACCAGGAGATTGACAAGGAGACCTATCAGAAGCTAGTTGCCGGGTTTCCTGAGGTCCGCTGGGCTGACCTGGTGTTCTATGAGCGGGATGACACCACTGAGGGAGCCCAGATCCTCGCCTGTGTTGCAGGCAATTGCGATCTCTAAGAATAGAATTTATATTGTTGACGCCTTTCCCTGGAAAATACAGATGAATCGTTGTCTGTGTTTTCTAGGGAAGGGTTATGGCTGGGGCTCGGAAGAGAGCAAAACAGGATTGGGATCTCCGCCCGAATATGAAAGACAAGCCAGGATCCCAGGGAACTCTCTTCCGAGCCCCAGTTTCTTTGCGGAAGCCTGAAGCCCGATATCCGCTGGTCCCCGGACCGACCGGTCGATATCTCCGCTGCCTTCTGAAGACGGCTGATAGAGGAAGTCGAGGGGCCGCCCAGCAGGGCGGCCCCTCCGATTTTTGGTGTTCGCACCAAGCGCGAACTGCCGCCGACCGTCACGCTCTGTAACCAACCACTGCTGTTTGGGGCCGCTCGAGCCACGCGGACTAGAACAATGTTCGGGGCAGTTTTGGGGCCTCTCAGGGCAGTTTTGAGGCCTCTCAGGGCAGTTTTAGGGCAGTTTTGTTTTCCAACTCACTCGACGTTTCCGCAGGTCAGAGGCCATCTCAAGATCATCTAGGGCAGTTAGGGCAGTTTTCATTACTTCGCGGGAGCAGAGAAACAAGAAGAAGAAGGGTGGTGTATAGGTTGAGCGGTAACACCCCTAAACTGCCCTAACTGCCCTAAACGATCTTGGAAACGTGGTCTGACCTGCGGAAACACCCAATCGGGGGGCCTCCAAAACTGCCCTAAAACTGCCCTGAGAGCCACCAAAACTGCCCTAGGCAGGGCAGTTTTTGCCCCGAGCGGGGCTGTGCCTAGCTCGGTGGGGGAGAGTGGCGCTCCGATACGGAGCGTGATTAGCACTACCACCAATCATCCGATGATTGGTAGAATAGTGTTCTATAGGGGAGCTCTGACGGACCTCTCTCGGATTGGGCGTAGGGAGACCAGACCCGGCGGGTAGGGGAGCCTGCCGGGTCGTTTCCGTTAGAGCGGGTCACGTCGTTCAAACCTTTCGCCACCGGGGCACCCACGCACCGTCCTCAATCTCATAGTCGCCGAAGAGCGCCGGAGCCTCCTTCCGCATGATCTCGCCGATCTTGCCGAAGACCAGGCGGATCTCCTCTTCAGCTCCCGGTGCGGTCCGGGTCTCGATCGTGTGCCGTAGGGTGCGGAGGTTGGCGGTCCACACCACGCTGGTGGCTACGCCTTCGGGGGCGAACCGGCGCATGAACGACGTGCGGTGTTTCTTCTCGGAGAACGGTACGCCCTCCTTGTCGAGGCCGAAGTGCTCGGCCATCCACTGCTGGAACTCCTGCAACCGGTCGAGGATCTCGGTCGCCCGCTTCATCAGCTCGGCGTCCTCGCGCGCCCACTCCGGGAACCAGAAGGGGATGTCGGTGAGCCGGACGAAGCGCAGCGACTCCTGCGAGATTGCCACCCCGACGCGGTGCCGTACCAGCTCGTGGGTGAGTACCCGGGAGACGTTGTGCAGCACGAAGCTGAAGCTCACGTGCTCCAGCACGCTCCCATGCGCCTGGGCGAGGATGTTGCGGAGGTAGTCCTCCTGGTTCGTGCGGACCCGGGTGACGTTCGGGTTCAGCCCCGGCTCGAACGACCGGTAGCACAGCCGCCCGGCGAATTCGGTCAAGTTCTGCGCGTCGAGCTCGCCCTTGTCCAGGCGTTCCAGCCAGCGTTCCCCGCCGATCTGCTGTAGGTAGCGGGCGAGCTCGTCGTAGTCAACTGCCGTTTTGGCGACTAGGTAGACCGTGGGCTCGACTTCTCTCATAACTGCCTAATCAACGAAATCCACTAGTGCCAGGAACGTTATCACACGGGGTAGGTTCGTCGAATCTCGTCGTTAGCAGAAATCTGCCTTTCAAGACGTAGTTACTACTGCTGTTGGAGTTTGGGTAAGCGGCCTCATAACATGAAAGATGTGATTGAGGACGTGGACGCATTCGCTGCCAAGATTAATAAGCAGTTTGGCGCTAACGTTCTGATGCCCGCTACCCAGCTTCCCGACTATGGGATGATCACGTCGGGTTCGCTGGCCTTGGATGTCATTTTGGGAGGCGGCTGGAAGGTTGGCCAGTGGCATGAGATCATCGGTCGTGAAAGCCATGGGAAGACGGTTGTAGCCCTCAAGACCATTGCCGCCAACCAGCAGATCAATCCGGATTTCCGCGCCTTGTGGGTGGCGTCTGAAGACTACGACGAGAAGCGGGCGGAAACCCTTGGCGTAGACAACTCTCGCGTCCACGTTCTCGCCATCAACGATATGGAGCAGGCGTACACGGTTATGATCAACGCCTGCGAAAGCGGTCTGTTCGACGCTATTGTTCTGGACTCCTACCCTGCTCTTATTCCCCGGGTTGAGGAAGAGCAGAACATGGATGAGGTGCAGGTCGCAGCTGGTGCAAGGGCCACCTCCAAGTTCTTCAGGAAGGTCGGCCCAGCCATGCGGCGCAAGCCGGAAGGTGACGATCGGCGACCTGTAACCGGGTTCTTCATTAATCAGTACCGCGAAAACATTGGGGCATTCTCCCCTACTGGTGTGGCGCTGACTACCCCGGGAGGAAACGCCAAGCGGTACGCGGTTTGTACCATCTTGGAAGTCCGGCGGGATGAGTTCATCATCGAATCCCGCGAGGGTGGGGGCAAAGAGTTCGTTGGCATGGTCATTAAGGCCAAGACGGTTAAGAGCAAGACCGCTCCCCCGCAACAGGTTGCTACGATTCATTTTTATTTCTCGGATGCCCCATCCCGTGGGATCAAGGCTGGGGAATACGATTTCTCTCAGGAGTGCCTGACTTACGCGGTTTGGTTCAAGATCATTGAGCGGCGTGGAGCTTACTACTATTACGGTGACAGCAAATGGCAGGGGCAGGAGAATACGCTGAACGCCATCCGGAACTCCCCTGAGCTCCGCGAAGAGCTGCATGAAAAGATTCTGGCCGCCGCTAAGAAGAGCCCCGATGAAAGAGAGACATTGAGTGCATGATTTCCTAAAGAAATCCCGGCGGCAGGAGAAGCGGAGGGCAGAACGATCCGGAGGACGTAGAACTCCTGGCAGTGGGAACGGTATTAGAAAGAATGATGTTCGGACTGATGAGTTTTCGTTTGAGTGCAAGTTTACGACTAAGCGTTCTTACACGCTGCGACTCGATGATTTGCTGAAGGCAGAGAAGAACGCCCTTCTAGAAGGGCGGACCATGGTATTCGAAGTGAATATTGCTGGGCACACCTACATGATTATGACGGAGGCCGACTGGGAAGAGCGGATAGGAGTTCATGGGGAGTAGTTCACCTTGGTAATGCGTCCTCGCACTGAGGATATCGATTGGAAAGCCCTTGGTGCGAAGTGCATTAAGTTCCGGCCCTTCCGGCCCAAAGATGGCGGCATTGATGACATAGAGGATCCCTGGTTCAATCCAGGTGATTACGAGGATGCTAAGGCTATCTGTAATGGAACCTACGATGGGAAGGTTTGCCCGGCGAGGGATACATGCCTGGCCTATGCCGCTATCAATAACGAGGCATTCGGTGTTTGGGGAGGGATGGATGAGCTGGAACGCCGCATCATGCGCAGGCTGATGCGTGCCAAGTATCGAAGACGCCCAGATAAGGTACCGATTGAGGAGTGGACGTGGGAACGCCAAAAACCGGCCGTAGACAGGGTGCTGCGCTTGTTGGAAGCCTCGCAGAATGGGTCGAGCTGACGAAGCGTCCTACGGTCCTGCTGGGCGACATTGCACGGCACGTTTTTCAAGAGGCGAAGAATCAGAAGCGCCGCCGTGATGTCATCCATCCTAGTGAGCTGGCACGAGACGACTGGTGCCCACGCCGCGAGTACTACCAGATTTCCGATGTCCGCGCCGGTAAGCCTGTCCCCCAGCGAAGCTTCTCCTTCCAGCAGCACACCATCTTCGCTGAGGGGCACGAGGTTCACAGCAAGTGGCAAGGTTGGCTCGCTGATATGGGGATCTTGGCGGGTTGCTGGCGGTGCCTATCGTGTGAGTTGAAAACTAGCGAGGTCACTGTTGGCCCGCCGAAGATGTGCCCACGGTGCGGGCAGAGCGTATGGGATTACGCGGAAGTTCCGCTGTCTGATGCTGAGCATCTGATTTCCGGTCACGCTGACGGGTACATCGCGGACATTGAAACTCTGATTGAGATTAAGACTATTGGCCTGGGCACGCTGCGCATGGACGTTCCGGATCTTCTAGCGCAGTATACGATCGCCGGGCCGGATGGCCGGGAAGTACCCGATTTGTATGCCATCTGGAAGGAGCTGAACACCCCGCTCTTGCCGCATGTCAGGCAGGCCAACATCTACATGTGGCTGGCCAGGAGAAACAACCTGCCTGTGCGGCAGATGGTGTTCCTCTACGAGTTCAAAGCCACTCAGGCGGCTAAAGAGTTTGTTATCACCCCCGATGAGAGTGTTCTTACACCGCTTCTTGAAAAGGCGAAGGCGGTAGTTGATGCACTGGACGGCAGAGCACCAATTCCCCAGCGAGCTCATGAGCCCACGTCCAACGTCTGCGAAGAGTGCCCCTACTTCTCCGCATGTTACGGAGTTGATCGACAGCGAATTGGGCAGAGCAGTTCAGGACGGGGTGCGGAGACTGGCTCAGCTAGGGCTACGGCTACCGGAGAGACCGCCGGGCGAGATACCGGACCTTCCTCCGCGCATATCGGAGCTGTCCGACGTAGCCCTGATGGATCTGTACCAGGAAACACTCGCCTGGTACGAGTACGCCGTAGGCCGTCTAGCAATTCACGAGATTCAGGACCGGGCAGCCGAGACAGCCGTTGAGGAAGCACGTTCTGCCGCCAGAGTGCGGAACAAGGCTCGTACCGCCACGGAAACGAAGGCGCGAGCCGAGGAAGATCCGCTGGTAGTGCAGGCTAAGAAGCGCAGCATGGAAGCGTACGCCTTGCACAAGCTGACTACAGTGGTGGCGACCGGTTTGGAGAATCGGCTCAAGTATTACAGTCGTGAATTGAGTAGGCGGTTGAGTTCCTTCGAGTATGAGCGCAGGTCCTACGTCCGATAGGGGGAATGAATGCCGTGGGAGATTAAGCGTCGAGACGGAAAGTATGTGGTGGTTAAGAAGGGCTCCAGTAAGGTGGTTGGACGGCATTCAACCAAGGGGGAAGCTGAGGCACAGCTTCGCGCTCTGTACGCGAACGTTCACGTATCGGATGGTAAGAAATCCCAGAAACGGTAGCGAAAAACCCTGCACCCGGATAGGATCAGAGAAAGGAACACAATGGGTGGTGTGAACCTCTCCGATAGGGTGGTTATCCATGACTGGCGTGGCGAGCCCATTACTCCCGGTTCCCGGGTCGTCTACCCCATTAAGTATCTTGATCGGAAGGCCTTGGTGGAAGGGGAGGTGGTTAAGATCACCTTCCACCGGACCTGTAATGGTTCACCAGGTATTCGTTTCACTATCCGGCCTATCCGCGAGACCTCGGATCGGAGCCCCATTGAAGTCGTGAATGGTGGCCTCCGCACGGTGTGGCGGTGGGAGCACATCACTGTTGTTCCTGACAACAAGTCGAACCAGTGAATATGCCGAAGGTTATCGCCCTCACAGGCAAGAGCGGTGTCGGCAAAGACACCATGGCGAAGATGCTGTACCTGTTCTACGGATACCGCAGGTACGCTTTTGCTGATCAGCTCAGGCGCATGGCGTTGGATATCAACCCGCTCATCTTGGTGAACGACACTACCGGCGATCAGTACCATCTCGCTGAAATTGTCGAAGCACTGGGATGGAATGACGCCAAGCGCATTTTCCCAGAGATCCGGGAGCTTCTTCGGAACCTGGGTGAGGCTGCCAAGACACATATTGGCCCCAATGTGTGGGTCAACTCTGTGATCAACGCGATCCGGCTTAGTGAGAAGGCGGTCGTCTCGGACGTGCGTTTCTGGCCTGAGGTAAGCGCCCTTCGAAAGGTTTCCTGTCAGATGACGCTTGTCCGCCTTACCAGGTCCGGTGTGGAGGATGATCAGCCGGATCCCGAGTTCAGCCCGGATATCACGTTCAGTCTGGACCCGTACCCGCTTGGGAACATGCGCCAGGCGGCTGATGACCTTGTTGCCATGGTTGAGGAGCACCATAGGCGGCTGGCGGCCGGGCAGCCTGGGGATGTTCTCGCCTACCATACGAACAATTCGAATACCGCAGCGTGACCTATGTAGGGATAGATCAGAGCTTCGGTGGCTTTGCCGTGGTCGCCCTGCGATCTGATAACCAGCACCAGGTGTACGTGCGAGCGTTCTCAGCTAGCCAGTATGGCACTGGTGTTGATCGCCTGCTAGCCGTGGAGCGTTGGCTGGAACAGGTGCTCAGGCTGGTGGGGCCGAAGTCTATCTCTCATGTGGTGATGGAGGGGTACTCCAGGCAGTCGCAGTGGCGGCGTGAGGAAGCGGGAGCCATGTCGTACGCGGTTCGCCGCGTGTTGTGGTACACGCTCCCCTACCCTGCTAAATATCCGACGATCGTGGCTCCACGGCAGCGCGCCGTGTACGCGACAGGTGACGGCAGAGCCGACAAGAAGCAGGTGATGGAGGCCGTCCGGGACAAGTGGGGTGTGGTCGTATCAAACCATAATGCGGCCGACGCTTACGTGCTTGCGCGGATGGCCAAGGATTTGGTTGAGAGGACGTCTGAGCACGATTACGAGAGGAAGGTGATCGCCCGGCTCAATCCTTACACTGAATTGCCCCGCGCAGCATAACTTAAAACTTTCCCTAGTTTTCCCCTAACCTGAAATCGATCCGGAATATAACCGGCCGTTCGAGCAGGTTAGGGGTTTTATTTTGGGTACGACAGAGAATACTCAGAATGAGGCACTGCTGAAGGTCAGTGGTTCCACTGACGCTAAGCGTCTTGCTTCGGCTGTCAGTCACGCCATTTATGACAACAAGGAAGTCACGCTTCGGACTATTGGTGCCGGGTCTGTGAATCAGGCCATCAAGGCGGTGGCCATTTCGAACTCTTTTGTCGGCAGCCGGGGCATTCGCCTGGGTGTCATCCCCGCGTTCACCACGCTTCCTATGAAGGACGGGGATGTGACTGCTATGACGCTTCGCGTTATTAAGCTGGACTAAAAAGATTTCTTGTGTTGCAAATACACTGGCAGTAGAAACTTCACGTGTAAGGGATGGGCATGGCTGACAAGGTTACGACCAATTTTCCGAAGGTCGGCAGGTCGCTTGCCGCACCGCGCAATGTTTCAGCCATGCCCACCACCCCTACCCGCAAGAGGGGTTGGGCGGTTTCTTCTACCGTGGTTGATGCTTTTCAGGTGAAGGGCCGCCGCCACATTAAGGAGCGGCTGGGGGCGGTGGGCATGCCACAGGCTACGTACGCGCCGATTGAGGATCCGGCAGCGTACGCGAATCTGCGGAACACGCGGCTCTTTTCTGCCGCGAAGAGCTGGAATGACTTTTACAACGCTAACCGAGGTTTTCCGGGGGATGCTCCGTCATGGTTCCGCCTCTCCTAGTGAATATCGCCGCCCGGGCGGCTACTAACGCGATGATGCGCAGGCTTGCTGCGGGCGAGGCGACCCGGAATCGGCTGAGTGATTTCGTTGGTGGTGCCACGAGTTCGCTGGTTCAGCAGTACCAGGAGATGAAGCGCCGGGAGGCCGGGAATAGAGGCGATGAACTATACCGCTAACCCCTGGCAATACCTGCCGCCCAACAATCAACCGGGCGGGCTGACCACTGGGGGTGGCGGCTACATCTACTACCGGAACCCTCTTGATGCTAAACGATCTGGCGCTTTCACGCCCGAGTCCATGTACCCGTCCGGGTATCTCGGCAATGTCCGGTCCAGAAGAGAAGATCGCGTCCTTAACAATGTAAAGTTAAGAGTTGCTGATCGAAGCTACACTCGCGGCGTTCATCGCGGTGAGAAAGCGGACCCTCGCAGCTACTTCTGGCCCCCGGATTTCAACCCTATGACCGGGCTGAAGCTCCAGCTCAAGGGCAAGAAGTTCGCGCCGACGATGAAGGAGACGGAGCGCCTGGTCAATGACGGTAAGTGGCGTGTCGCCACCCCTGAAGAGCTCGGCCGATTGCAGGAAAAGTACGGCACGCAGGCCAGTGCTCCATTGTCTGTTCGCGCCGTGGATGCGAAGGAACTTCTACCGAGTTGGCGGTGATGAATATGGCTTACGCACCTAGCCGAAGCTGGAATGCAGATTTTATTCTTGGTTACCGGGACGGGCACCACATGTCCGATACCCCGAATCGTGGCGGCGAGGTGTCCGCCCCGACCGCGTGGAAGTGGCGTGAGTGTCGGCGGCAGGTTTTTGGGGTGACCACGCTGTGCTGAAGGAGCCGATTCCTCAGAAGCCGTGGAATGATGCGGCAGCCCTTCCGGATGACGGTCCGCAGCCTGAGCTTGACTCCGATGATGATGTGCTGCCGCTTCCCGAATATCGGGAGGGTTATAGCAGGTGAAGAGAATCATCACCGCAAAGGAGTTCCTGGCGGTTGCCAAGGAGCAGCTTGGTGTTACGGAAGCTAAGGATGGAACCACTAAGTATGGGAAATGGTATGGTGACCGCCGGAATGATAAGTCTTTTTACGCTGCCCCTTGGTGTGACATGTCTCTCGCGTGGATCGCTTGGGAAACCGGGCGGCGCAAGGCTGGCAAGGAGGGCGCTGAGCAGGCGCTGAAGCAGACCGGGGAGTTTGCTTACACCGTTTGGCATGCCCAGTGGTTTGCTCAACATGGGCGTTTCGGCAATACGCCCCGGGTTGGCGCGTTCGCGTTCTTCGACTGGCAGCGTTCGGGAATCATTGGTGGGATTGACCACGTGGGCGTGGTTGTCGGCAAGACCAGTGACGGGCGCATTATCACGTACGAGGGCAACACATCGAATGCTTTCCTGAAGCGGTACCGCCACCCCAGCTACATTTACGGGTATGGTTATCCTTTCTGGTTGGATGAGGCGTACACTAATCTGAAGTCGGTTCAGAACACTTCGTCTTCTGACACCAAGTTCCCCCTGCCTAAGGGGCATTGGTTTGGTGTTGAGTCCCCGAATCCGAAGAATCATTCGGGGGCGTGGGCGGAGGATCGGCCGAAGGTTAAGAGGGTTCAGGAACTTCTCAACAAGCACGGGTACAAGCTGGCTGTTGATGGGATTTATGGGCCGAAGACCCGGGCGGCTGTGATTGATTTCCAGAAGAAGAACGGTCTTGTTGCTGATGGTCTGGTTGGCCCTATCACGTGGAACGCATTGGTTTCTAAGAAGTAGGAGTATTTGATGGTTGACGTTCCGAAGCCTAATGTTGTGGACCCGATGGAGCTGCCGGATGATGAGAAGGTCCGGTTGCTGTTTTGCGCCACGTGCCAGACGGTTGACGAGCTCCCCTACTATGAGGGTCCCCCGGAGCATGACGTTCTTCTCGAGTATCTCCTTGCCGAGAAGCACACGTTTCCGTCGGGTCTTCGCCATGTGAGCCCGTTCAACGGGGTGGCCGTTGTTTCAAAGAAGGAGTGGGAGCAGCATCGGGATGCGATTATTGCCAAGGCTATGGAGGTGATCCGGGAAGGCGGTTCACCCGGTCTTGGTACTGAGTTTTACAATGCAAGAAACACTTTCGCCGAAGATGCCATGGCGTGTTGGCGTCGCAGGCATAATCGGACTGAGAATTGTGACGAATACCAGAGTGATAAGAAGTTGCTGCTCCCGCCTACGAAGGAGCTGCGAAAAGAGGCCGGTCTCGCGCCTCGCCCCGCTTACATGAGGCGTTATCTGTGCGATTTTTGCCCTTATCATCAGATAGTGATACAACGGAAGAGGGCTGCGCAGGGGTATTACGATTACAAGTGAAGTACTATTCGTAGCTGGGAGTTTGGATGTCGCATCAGATTCGTCAGCTGGGACGGCTCAATTTCAATCCTGGTGCCTCTGAGCCCGAAGTTGAGATCACGTTTTGGGATCGAATCTCTTTTGTTTCGCGGGCTAAGTACAAGCGGTTGCAGGCTGATTTCAGCTGTTCGCTCAATGAGGCGAATCAGACCATTCGCGACCTGGCTGAGGAGCGCGATAGGTATCGGAGCGACCTGGAACAGGCCTCGATGACTCCTAAGGTGAAAGCTGATACTGAGGCCGCTTATCAGCGTGGTGTGGCGGACGGGCTTCGTAAGCTGGCGCGTTGGTTGCTGGATCAAATGATTCCGGAGGCTACGGCGAAAGCCGAGAAGCTGGTTGAGGAGGCTCGTAAGCTGAGCGAACCTCTACCTGATATTGAGTAGAGAATCTGGAAACCCCGCCTACCGGCGGGGTTTCCGGACCCCTCTACGCGTGCGGGGCGTGGGGCGGACCCCACCGGTCATCCGGTGGGGTTTTTCATGCCGACCCTTCCCTGCACGCGTGGGGCGGACCCTTCCTGAGACGTCTCGCACAGTTCCGTGTCCTTGATCCAATCAGGCTTCATGCTTCCTCGCTTTCCTCGCCTTGGTCACTCTTGACCTTCCTTCTGTTGCGATAGCACGTCCCGCAAAGCCAGTAGCCACCGTTCAGCCGGATCTCCGGCCGGTTCCGGCAGGGCACTGCCTTGACGACCTCGCCCGATATGTTCCTGATCCATTCCGAGTAATCACAATGCTCAATCAGGAGGAGCTGATCGAGGGGGATTCGCCGGTTGTACATCTCGCCCGTGTCCACGTCCGCGAACCAGATCCCCCGGAGCCGGAAGATCGACCGGATCTTTCCAGAGATCGAGTAACCAGCGGTCCGAACGAGATCTCCTGCCTTGAATTCGGTCATGACCGATCCTTCCAATCAAACGGGCCTTCAGCCCCGGTACAGTTTCGATTGAGCCCAGCCTTGGCGCGGACGTTCCGCCCAGGGTTTTCACGCGTACCGCGCGCCGACCTGGTCATGTTAACAACATCCAGGTCTTCGATAACAATTGTGCCGAAGCTCGTGGTCAAGCGCTTGGAAATGTGGTGCAGCCAGGTGGCGCGCCGTTGGGCAACGAGGGCGTGCAAACGGGCCACCCTCCGCTGGGCGCGCTCGCGCCGCCTGCTGCCAGGCTGGGTTCTGGACAGGGCGCGCTGGGCTCGCCTGAGCTTCCGCATGGCCGCGCTCAGGTGGCGTGGGTTGTCCACCACATCCCGGGGACCCTTACCATCCTTCAGGTAGATGCGGAAGGACCCTTCCCTGCACGCGCGGCACAGGCTGAATCCCCGGCCTGAAGGCCGGGGAGCACGTCAATTCCCTAGTGGGCAGGGGTGCCTGACGATCTTGTTAGGGCAGGCGATGGCGGCTATGGTCACCCATCCCTGGCCTTTGAGCCAGAAAGACCAGTCCACGTCTTTGCCTTGGCGGATGTCCTCTTCAGCCGCTTGCAGCCGCTCTTCCAATCCTACTCGGTCCGGATGAAGAAGTGACGGCATATCCAGGTAGTGCTTTTCAAGCCAGGCGAGGACGTCTTCTGGTTCAGTGTATGTTGCTTTGATCTGGTCTATTGGCCGGAGCAGCCAATCACCCAAAACTAGGGGTGGAACTTTGGAGTAGAGGAATATGCCGGGATCGTGTGGCGGTGGTGTTGGCCGCCGATATCGGTCCCGCATTTCCGATACCTGCCCGATCCAATGGTATGTGTGATAATGCATAATGGTCACCTTTTCAAAAAATGACCCCGCCAATACGGGGTGGCGGGGTCATCGGGTGCTCTTCTTAGAAGAGCTTAGCAAACGCTTCGAGCTCGGCACGAGTAAACCGCAGAGTACCCGCACTCGGGTTCTTGGAGTCCCGCACCGCGTAGATACCCTCTCGGATTTCGGCGAGCTCGACGCAGCTCTCCATCTCCTCTTCCTGCTGGTTTCCGCCACACACGCGGCGGAACTTCACCCCATCCAGGGGGATCTCGTACAGGTCGCTCATTGCTGCCTCCTCGTTGGCGACCTTTCGTGGACACCCCTTATGTTAAACACCTCAGCAGCGCTGTCAATACCCTTTGAATTTCGGTCACGATTTTCAGTTCTGACCGATATATTCCCGAAAGGTATCATTAATGTATGTCAAGCAGTCTCTATTATCTTCGCCGGGCGATGGGTGATAAGGACATCACCATCGTCGAAGGTGAATCCGGGTATTTTTCGCCACCAAGCACTCATTTGGATCCAAACCTGTTTAATGGGGATCGTTTGCGCCCAGAGGTTCGCGCGCTCATCATTAGCATCGTCCATGGTTACCTGTCGCAGCACTGGGCTGGTGCCACAGAGTGGTGCCGCATCTACCTGACAGGTAGCGGGATCTCCTACCAGTGGGCTGCTGGCCGTGGTGAGCGGGATCTGGACTGTCAGCTCTCCGTGGATTGGACTACTCTGCGCGAGCACAACCCTAGGTATTCGGGGCTAACCAATTCTGAGCTGGCTAGTGTTCTCAACCAGAAGATGCGGACTGAGCTGTGGCCGCTCACTGCGAGGACCGTAATCGGCCAGGGTGTTTACGAGCTCACCGTGTACGCTAATCCGGCCGCCACGGATATCCGGCTGATTCGGCCGTACGCGGCGTATGACGTGGACAGGGATATGTGGGTTGTCCGGCCGCCAGCTCCGCGAGCTCGCACCTACCCTCAATCGTGGTCTGATCAAGTTGCCCGGGATGTCGCGTACGCGCGTCAGATCGTGGACAGGTTCAATGAGGCACGCCACCGGGCGGATACTGAGAGGCCGGGTAGCCCACGCTGGGTTAATGCCATGGTGGCTGCCGAGCACGCAGCCGATGAGGCACAGGCGTTGTGGGACATGATCCACGGTGGTCGTAGTGCCGCGTTTTCTGAACTCGGTGGCGGTTATGGGGATTGGGCGAATTATCGCTGGCAGGCGCATAAGAAGAGCGGTGTTGTGGACGCTCTGAGGGCGATTGTGTCCATGCGTAAACGGGCTATTAGTGAGTCGGAGCGGGCACTTTACCGTCGTGAGCTTCCTGATCCGGATCGTTCCAAAATTGCGGCATTGATCAGGAGAACGTGATGCGGCATGCGCTTGTTGTCGTTGATGGGGTTCTTCGTGATGTTGTCACAGGTCAGCCTGATGAGCTAGGTCGTGAGCTTTATCAGGCTCTCGCAACCGTGTACCGGATCACGCTGATAGCTGATCGGCAGAAGAAGGATCTTTTGGATAAGTGGCTTTTCCGGGAGGGTTTTGATAAGCATCTGGCGATTGATTTTAATCGTTATGATGATCGGTTGACGCAGATTAGAATGATTCGAGCTTCACAGGTGGTTGATTTGGTTGTTGTTCCGGAGACGGATTTGGTTCACGATTTGTATGACATGGGTGTTCCGGTGCTGGTGTTTGTGCATCCTAAGCATTTTGGGCAGGTCACACGGGTTCCTAATTGGGGTGAGCTTACTAAGAGAATAGAAGAGGATAGGTTGCGGAGACGACGCCTCCTGAGAGAGGAAATCGATGGCTATTAATTTTGGGGCCGCCGCTAGGATTCTTGCTTCCGAGGGTTCGTCCGGTCGTGGTGGCGGTGGCCGTTTCGGCCGTGTTCTTGAGCATATTGCTAAGAGCCAGTATGACGATAGGCGCTGGTTGAGGAAGAAGCAGCTTGGTGAGCAGTTTTACCATCAGCGCCGTGAAGCCGAGTATGAGCGGCGTCGGCAGGATCGGCGAGATGCTGCTGATGTGTCGTTTTCACAAGCTCAGCGTCTTTCGGATTTGAAGCGAAGCGAGTACGAGTTCCGGGCTGATCTTCAGGCTAAGACGAGGGCGCGAATTATGCGCATGGCCCACCAGCATCAGCTTCGCGCTGCTGAGACGAAGCATAAGCAGCGTATGAGGCACGATGCTGATCGGTTGCAGCAGCGGTTGAAGTTTGAGGGGATGCGCCGGGAGCAGGCCCGGGATCATCTGGCGAAGGATTTGGAGCTTCGCGCGAAGTGGGCTGGTGAGACTACGAAGCGTCGTACTGAGGCTCGCCTGGATACGATTATCGCCTACCAGCAGAAGTATCCGCATCTTATTCGCGCCCCCAGGGTATCGGTTTCCGTTCCTCAGGCCAATTTTCCGGCTGTTTCTGCCCCCTCGCAGACGCAGTCAGCGTCCCAGGCTCAGGGGCAGCCGAGGCGGCGTTATATGCGTGTTGCTGGGCTGGCTTCGCTGGCTAGGCGGGCAGCGCAGTTCGCCCAGGGGGTTATTGGTCAGCAGCCGCAAAAATCTTCTTCCTCTTCTTCTGCGCAGCGTACGGGTACTGTGAGAAATTCGTATATACGTGTAAGTACGAGGAAGAATCCGTGACGACGTTGTTTTATGCCGGGGCTGAGATTCCCGGATGGCGGAAACTGTTGTATGAAAATGGTGTACGCCATATGGCGTTGTCGTTTGTGGGATTGAGCAGGCGCACAAATTATCCGGAACGATGGAAGCTTGCTGAAAAGTTTCCGGAAGATGTTCACATTTTCGTTGAATCGGGTGGGCATTCGATTAACAAGAACCCGGATAAGTATGATGTGCCTGCTCTTTTGGATTCATATTTGAAGTTCGTGGAGGCGAATGTTGACCGTGTTCATACGGTCACGGAGCTGGATGCCAGGGTGTTTGAGCCTGAGATGCGCCAGCAGCTTAGGGATCGGCTTCACGAGCTTTCCGGGGACAAGTTTCTGCCTATTTGGCATGAGGATGATGGGGTTGAGGTTCTGGTTGAGCTCGCCACTGTGTACGGCCGTGTTGGTGTGCCACAGGTGGTGGCGTCGAACCGGGATCTGACTCCGTTGTTGATGTCGCTGGTCCGGCAGGGTGTGCGTTTGCATGGGGTGGCCATGACGCAGATGGATGCGATCATGGAGATCCCATGGGATTCGGTTTTGAGTACGAGCTGGTTGTCTCCTGCCCAGTATGGGGACACGATTGTGTGGACTGGGAATGAGCTGAAGCGTTACCCGCGCCGGTATAAGGAGCAGGCTCGTAGGCGGCATCGGACGCAGTTCCTTGATGCTGGGTTCGATCCGGATCTCATTGAATCGGATGATGTCACGGAGTGTTTGAGGCTTTCGATTTGGAGTTGGCAGAGGTTTATGGAGTTTGCGAATGAGCGTCGATCAGAAGTAGTAACTACTTCAGAAAATTGGCATGGCGCGGAAAATGCGGAACTCACCCCGAATCGACTTGATATTGAACCTGTTGAATCGGGAAATTCCGGCAAGCGTCTGGGAGGTTCTAGAAAGCCGTCGAATCGTCGTGATGGCCGTCGTCCGCTGCCTGGTGTACGGATCGCAGAGAAGCGTGTGAGGGAGCTTACGGATTCGGGAGAGGTCACTAAGACCATCCGGCTTTTGGACATCGATGATCAGCCTATCCGATCTTGTGACGGTTGCTTCTTGGCTGATAAGTGCCCCCAGTATCAGCCGGATACAGAGTGTGCTTTTGAGCTCCCGGTAGAAGCAAGAACCCGTGATCAGCTCGCACGAATCCAGGAGATTTTGATCGAAATACAGACTCAAAGGATACTTTTGGCCCGTTTCGCCGAGGAATGTAATGGTGGCTATTTGGATGCGAACTTGAGCCGGGAGATCGACAGGCTTCAGCGGATGCTGAAGATCAAGGAGGATATGGACCGGGAAGGTTTCACGCTGACCGTGCGAGCTCAAGCCACACAGCACTCACAAATGGGTCTAATCGGCCGGATCTTTGGAAAGGAAGCAAGCCAAGCGGCTAGGGCTTTGGAAGCCCCGGTGAAGATGGAAGATGTTGCTGCGCAGCTCGGTATCGTTGATGCTGAACTCGTAGAGCAGTAGCAACTACTCCGGTTAAGGGGAGGCATGGAATCAGGCTTATATCAAAAAAGAAGGGGAGCGAGATAACCCGCTCCCCTTGCGTTTCGGATCACGTACGGTGGTACCCGATATCACTCATCGGATCCCAAGAGATCCGGGGCGCTTCAACCGGCTATTCCGGAAGGGTCTGGCAGCAGACCAGGCGTCTTCCCCGCGACCTCCTGGGCGATCCTTCTAACTTTAGTATAGCTATCTTCCTGGATCCTGCCTATAGCTTAACTAAGTGCGTGTGGCGGATAGCAAAGAATAAGAAACCCCTCACCGGTCGGTGAGGGGTTTCTGTATGGTGGTTTAAACCCTTCTGATCCTGTGCACGGTGTCCCGCACGAGCAGCACTGGCCACAGCAGACCGTGGACCAGCGGGTAGGCGATCCGGGCTATTTCGGCTAGGGCAGGCAATAGCGGCTCAGCCCAAAGCGGCATGACGATGGACGCCCGGCGGGCCGCCGACTCAGCCTCTTCCTTGGACACCCGGAACAGCGGGGCAACGATGATAACCCCGAGCGCGTAGACGCCCAGTGCGGCGGCGAGCGTGATCTCGCGCGGCATCACGTCACCTCCCGCAGCCCGGCGGCCCGACACTGGTTGTGATCAGCGCAGAAATGCCGACCAAAGACGGTAACACCTCCTGGTTGCCACGCGAGGCACGCGAGACCGGTGGCCAAGGCGGCGAACGCCTCAGCGCAGTGCTTCCCACCGAACAGGAGATCATCACCGTGCTCGCCGAGCAGCATGGCCACGGCCTGACCGGTGCGGGCTTTGATCTCCCGGGCGCGCTCCTCATCGGGTAGTGCCCGCAGGCGGGCGATTTCCAGGGGCACGGCGGCCGCTAGGGCCAGGGCGAGATGATCCTGCACCATTGTCTTCCTTTTTTCGCTGATTTTGTAAGCTGATTGCTCCAGTGCCACCTCGGGAATGGTGGCGTACCCCGAGATGGCTATGCAGCAATCAGATCAGCCTTCGATCTCGCGTCGGGTAACAGGGATTTTTCGCCTCCATGCTTCCTTCCCCGCATGGTAACCGGCGTTAAATTCTCTGGCGTCGAGATCATATTCGATCACTTCCGTGCATGGGAACCGGTTTGCGAACTCTTGCTCAATCTGTTTGCGCTTGTCGTCTGGAATCGGTGTTCGCACACAGTCCGCTATCGCCTTCCCGATTCCATGACGGTATGATCGCGCGAACATATCCATCTCCTGTACGAAAGACTTTTCATCTAAGGTGGCGAGTTCGCTCGCGAAGGCGGTGATGGCTATCGCGAGCATGGATTCCATGGTTCCCAGCACGGTGGGAAGGAGTGATTCTAGGAGTTCAACCGAGGATCGAATGCCGACAATGTGCAGGGTGGGCTGGTTGCCTGACTGTTCTAGTACCCCGATGCAACCCACGGCTTCGATCACCGAATTGATGGCGTCGCACTTTTGCTTAAGGTGTGCGTCATCCTGCATGGGGAGTGTGGTCCATACGATGTCATCTGGGCTGGGCGGCATGCCAACCTTTTTCGCCAGCAGTGTGGCGACTTTCTCGTAGAGTTCTTTTTCGTACGGGTTGTTTGTGCTTCTGGCTATCCTGATTAACCTATCGATTCTTCTTGCAGTTCTCGACTTCAAGGCGTACTCCCAGTAGACCGCTACCGATGCTGTGAATGATTTTCGCTATTTGGGATGCGCACACTTTATGGTTATCCGGGTTGTACAGGTAGATAGAGACGGCTTGAGATCGTTCTTTGATCTTGCCCGGGTCAGTTGATGTGATTTTGCTTTCACGCAGGGCGTCTAGTATTAGCTCGACCGCAGTGGATAGGGTGACACCCTTTGGTAGATTCTTTTTCGCATTCTCGAAGAGACGCGGGTTTACCCATACGGTTTTTTTCCGTGCAACCACGTTGCTCTTCCTCCTTTCTGATGCCTGATCTTCCAGGGGATCGCATGACCCGGTGTGGTGGATTTGGCCGAGTGGCCATGACCGGGTGCGGACCGGATTTCCAGGGTCCGCACCCGGCCAAGATCACTCGGACTTGGTCAGGACCTCGTCCTCGATTTGCGCCATTTGGGCCTTGACGTCCTCCCCGTCCTGAAGACTGGGGCTCGCCGCCCAACTACCGGTTAGGCCGTGTTGCCCTCCCCGGACAGCGGCCGGACGGGGTTGTCGAGCATGAGCTGGCGGATGAACCGCAGGGACGGCGCATAGCGCCAGTAGTGGGAGCCAATGCCGTCCGGTGCGATGTGCCTGTAGACCGGCGTGGTCAGTCGGTATCCGCGGCCGCCGGTTGGCCGACTGTGCCAGGTGGCGATGACATGCCAGATCGGCATGGGTCGCCAGAACTGGAGGGTGAAGAAGGGGGCTCCGTCCATGTCCGCGAACCGCTCGCCGATGACGTTCCAGGAGACCTTTGCGGCCAGGTTCACCAGGTCGCGAGCGTTGCGGGGGAGATCGTCAATGGAGAAATCGCGAAGAACGATGCCCGGCATCGTGTTGCTGTTCAGGATCATGTCTTCCATCGGGGCCTACCTCTTTTTGTTTGACGTGGGTTGGCGTTCTCCCCGGCGTTCACGCCGGAAAGTTCATTTATATCGACTGTGTCTCCAAAGCGCCGCCGAATTTCGTCAACGATACCGCCGAGATCAAATTCGTCCTCTCATCTGGCGATAGTTGAACGAACATCAAGGAGGATTCTCGCAACATAGCCATGTATTTCTACTGAGATCCTCCTAGGTCGGCTAGGAGACGCACGTCCGGCGACGTGCGTCCGGCTGGCTGACCTAGAAGATGATTCCCGAGACAGTCACGCCGCCATCTCCTCGAGGAGACGGGTCAGCTCGCCCCAGGTGGTGCGGGCGACCGTCCGAGTGGGGATGACCAGAGGCTCCCCTTCTAGGCCGTAACCGGCCAGCTCTCCCTCAAAGATGAGGACCTGCTCGCCGGGGTCTGGCTCCCGACCCTGAAAATAGGAGCGCAGATCCTCAGCGGAGGTGCATGCCGAGTACCCGGGATCGCACTCGATTGATCCCTCACCCGTGCATGAGACACAGGTGGCGCTCACACCTGTGCGGTCGCAGTCAGCGCAGCCACTCCCCCGGCAAGTGCCGCATATGGGATCGGTGTAGTCCATCCCGGTGCCGTCGCAGGCGACGCACCGGTAGCGGGAGGGATCATCTTCGCACCGCTCGGCTCCCCAGGGGGCCGAGTATGCGGTGTCGGCTGAGAATTCGGGGCAGTCTGCCCAGTGGACGCGCCAGTAGAGGTCCAGCCGATTGAGTAGATGCATAATCTCCATGTACCAGGTCACCCATTCCCGCTGGTCAGGCGACCTCGGCCGCGGGAAGCTGCCTCTTGAGGCTGTTGTTTTCCGCCTCAAGTGTGTGGATTATGCCGCGCAGCCTTGCGATCGTGTTCACGAGATGCTCACGCTCCCGCTCCAGCTGCATAATCTTTTCTCGCTCGGCCTTGAGCTGCTCTCTGATCGGCGCGCGCAGCGTTTCCCCGAGCCGCACAGGCCGGGTCTCCCGCAGCCAGTCCTTGATGTACTCCCTGACGTCCCCGGGAAGCTCGTGTGGCTGGAAGGTCTGCACCTTGCTGCCGTCCGATGACTCGGCGGTTACGGTGAACGTAGGGTCTTCTGGGCTCAGAACGTCGTAGTCGTGCCAGACGGTGGTGTACTCGGCGGCAACGCCCTTAAGGACCCACAGCTCGTCCGCGGCGCGGAACTTGAGCCAGATAAGCGGGTTCTTCACGCGCAATCTGCGCGTGACGACCTCCTTGTATTCGATACCGCTTTCCGTCAGAACGTTTTCCAGCTTCACGGCCTGATTCCTTTCTGGTTGATTCTTTAGTCCGGATTCCTCCCCGGCCTAAAGGCGGGGGAGGAATCCGGAGGTCTTGGTGAGCCGGGTGGGCGGTTGCCCACCCGGCCGGACAGGAGGGTTAGTCGTGATTCTCCGGGAGGGTGATACCTGCCCTCTGCATCCTCGCTGTGATGTCCTCTGGGAGAGGGTGGCCGTGCTTGGCTGCCTGCCACAGGTCGCATACCAGGTCCCGGAGAGTTGCAATCAGCTCGTCTCCGGTGAGCTGGTCTGGAATCTCGCCATCCTTGACGGTGATACCGGGAAGCCTCAGATCCTTGTGCTCGTGCGGGACATACCGCACCTCCAGGATGGTGCCATCCTTCGGAGCGAGCTCCGGATAGCGCATGCTTCCCCCGCGATACTGGAACCCGCCGTGGACGATGATCACGCCAGCACCGAGTACGACCTTTGCATCGCGCCGCGGACGGTAGGCGATCCTACGTCCGAAGAGCCAGAGTTCCTGGCTCCTGATATCGGCGTCGATCTCGTCAAGGTTTACCAGCACGGTTAATGTGGGGACCGGGTGGCTGCCGTCGGTTCCCCAGATTTCTCGAGCGAGCTGCCGAACCCGAGCCTCGTCTTGGGCGTCGAAAACCCATCCACGGTCTCGGTTGTATCGCCCGCCGATGGACTTCGCGTTGTCGGCACAGTCGGGATGGAAGGGCGCCTTGAGGGCGATCTTCTTACCATCCTCGATCGGGGTGATGCTGATCGGGTAGATCTCTTCGAGCATGCTTTCTTCCTTTCTCTGCTAGTTTCGCTTGCTTACGATGATGCGCAGTAGGCGCTTGGATTCCGGATCGTGGACTACCTCAACTGAGTAGTCTTTTAGGTCTTCCAACCGCTGTTCGAAAAGCGCCCGGTATCTTTTCATTTTCGCTGCAGCGATCGGGTTAAGCGGCTGGCATGTTGTTTTTGTGTGCTCGGTGGTGTAACCCTTACCGGTGTATCGGCAAAGGTAGGCGTTGCGGATTGTAACGTCCTTGGGTTCTTTTAATCCCATCAGGTTGAGAACCCCGGTTAATGCTTGGTGAATTTTTGCTTCAATTGGTATCTTTCTCATTTCGGCCTCCCGCACTGAGCCGTCATAACCAGCCCCGGGCGTGGTGAGCTCCGGAACTGATTAAAACAGCACAGGTTGCGAGAGTTCACGCGTGGTGAACTGTTCAACTAGTTTGTTGTAGACGTTGGTTGCTTCTTCTACGGTCGGGTAAATGGTGGCGATGATGCGCTGCTCGTCGTTGCACCATTGAATGACCCTTCGCCAATCTTGGAAAACGCCTGTCGCTAATGTGGGATGAGGGCAGCTCATTATCAGGGCAGGGCACCAGTGTGGTGCGTAGCGGTCGATCTTGGAATAGTGCTGTTCCGCGTTGCAGCGACGACCGCAGGGGTTCCATTTGACTGCCATGGAACCGTTTTCGACTTCGTACACGTTGTTTTCGCTGCCTTCTGGAGCGATGTGGTATTCTTCCCCGTTGATCTGGATGATTTCGTTTGTGATCTGCTTGGGATGGATGTTTTCCAGGGTCATTATCAGCGCGAGTATTGAGCTGTGGGTAATCCTTTTCTCTCCCATGGCCTTCCCTGTTCCGATCGAACATAACCGGTAATGGGACTGAGCCCATTACCGATTAGATCCGGTCGGCTACTGGATGGTTTTTTCGTATCCGCCAATGCGGTTGTAGCCACGGTTCTTCAGCCAAGTGACACGAGCGTTGAACCGTGCAGAGATCACCTGCTCAGCGTTTGTGCAAACGTCGGAGCTTGTGATCATTTCACGTACCCACTGGTTTACCGTGAGAGTTGAATGTGCACCATTTAGCAGCGCGGTTAGGCTGATCTTTTCATCGCCGCGGATGAAGGACTCGTGCATGATCCGCATACCGTACCTCCTTGTCATGTTGAGCGCTCAGATCACTATGTGATCTCTGAGCTCTTCCTTGTACGAGTGATAGGTGCTGACGAGCGCTTCGCACACGTTGTCGCTCGTGATCTTAGAGCGCGTCTTTGAGAAGGTTATTGACCGTACTGGTATGTTCGCGTTGACGTTCAGATCGTACAGATCTGCGTGGTAGTCGCTGGGAGTCGAGCGGACGATGCCGAGAATGCGGCTTTGATCGATGATTTTTGCTGTGTTGAATGTTGTGAGGTGCACGTCAATGCATATGCTGTAATACCACTCTGCTCCGTGGCGGTCGCTGATTCTCCGGTAGAGATGGATGCCGTAGGGGATGCCTTCCCGCTCGTACAGCCAATAGCACTTGGTGCACCGGGTTAGGGGTCCGGTTTCTGTAGTGTTGTCTACGGCGTGCCGGGTGACGCTGAAGCCTTTCTTGATGTATTGGTTTACGAGCCGATTGTGGCGGTTAAGTGCGATGGCACGCCTTTCATAGACTCCAATACAGACATATTTTCCCCATTCCCCGTTGGGCTGGGTGTTTTCGATTCCTACAGCGTAGTCTTTGCCGTACGAGCAGGTGGTGATTAGCAGCGCATTTGCTGGGGATTCCATATAGGTTATTGCTACTGGTTTTTGAAGAGACTCAGGTCGTGCCATTTCTTTATCTCTCTCTTCTACCTAGGTTTCTGATCTCATACCCCGGCGCGGCCGCCGACCGCGCCGGACTAAAGGATCAGAAACTGGGAATGCGCGTGAACTGTGATTTCTTAAGCCGAGTAGGAGATTGCCAGATAACTGGCTGACCGGTAACCAGAGAACCCGTCAGGCGTACCGCTCCCACGGAGCGAGGCCGTCCCAATCGAAATCGCGCTGGAACAGCTGAGCGTCAGCCGCGTAAAGTTCGGCCGCTCCCCGAGGCCATGCTTCAGGACGTAGCGCTGCCACGGGTGCAGGACCAGTCCCACGGCCTCGGCCAGCTCCACACACTCAGGCCCGGCCGTGGAGATGTAGGTGGGGACCTTGCTAACCCGCGGTGTTTGCGCGCCGAGCCGATCGGCGGGCGGCCAGTTCGTCAAGGTTGCTCCCCTCCTTCCGGGTGGGGTCGGGGGTCATAGGCCGCGTCCTTCCGCTACAGACCGAGGCGTGAGGGTAGCCGGACCATAAGCCGGATTGCATCGGGAGCTGAGCGCCAGCGGATGAACAAGGAAGCCCCGGCCCCGCGGCCGGGGCAGAGTTAGGTCAAGTGCGAATCGTGCACCCGAGGTTCTTAGCCAAGCTCTGGAGAACCTGGATCGCCACCTCCCGGTAGCAATACCGGGGACCCGCCGTGATCTTACCATTCGCCTCGTATCGGATCTCGTAGTAAAGGAACCCGAAACGATCCACTACCGGCTCCACATATGCGACCATCGATCACTCCTAACAGCGGATACAGTACTGCCGGATACCCCAGCCACCGGTCGGCGGAATCCGCCGACCGGTAACCAGAGAACCCGTCAGGCGTACCGCTCCCACGGAGCGAGGCCGTCCCAATCGAAATCGCGCTGGAACAGCTGAGCGTCAGCCGCGTAAAGTTCGGCCATGCGACGTGCCGCAACGTCGGCTGCTTCTTGGGTGACGAAGAACTGGTCAAGATCGGTGTACTCGTAGTCAGACCAGATCTCCGTACTGCCCGGATCTTCTGGGGTAGTGCAGAGCATCCGCTCGACTTGGGTAGCCAGCCAGATAACCGGCTGACCGTCAGAGTCCGGCTCCAAATTGCCGAGCTCATCCATGCGCGCCGCAGCGTAGACATAGACGGTCAGCACCGCATAGACCTTACGGCCATCGGAGTCGATGCGTGTCTTCGGGTTTCCGTTGTCGTCAGCCAGTAGATAGCGGACAGAGTAACTATCGGTGATCTGGTTGTCACCGCCGATGGTTTCGCTGCTGCTCTGCACTCCCCAGCCGTCGGGAATCCACATGTCAGCCACTCCTGTACTCGTGTGGTGGTGGTGTTGTCTCCGGCTTTGCCGGATTCCCCGGCCACCGGGCGACGGATTCTGTCGCCCGGTGACCAGAGAACCCGTCCCCACCCGACGATCGGATTTCCGGCTAACGGGTGGGGCGACCGGTTAGCTGAAGTGCTTGTTGATCAGGTCGGCGAGGTCCCGCAGAAACTCGATGTTGTCCGTGGTGATTGTGACGCGGGCACTGCCGTTAGGCCGGATGCTGATCACATCGCCGTGGGGCGTCCGGATGTCGGCAGAATGCTCGTCCCACTCGCGAACGCTGCTTCCCGAGATCCGGCTAGCGAGGTCATGGCCGATCTCCCGCATGGTCTGAGCGTTCTTGGTCTTTTCGTCCATCACCGCCATAACCTCACCCAGCAGCTGCTCATACGTGCCGAGCAGCCGTCGCTGAATATCCCGGGCGATGGACGCTGCGCTACGCGAAAGGGAAACGCCGATGCTCGGCTGCTTGTAACCGACGACGTAGCGGTTGTAACCGTCCGGGAAGCCTCCCATGATGGTCATCCGCTTAGACTCCCGTGCATCCTGGTGCAGGATCAGACGCTTTGTGCCACTGATCAGCTCGATACGGGTAGCGGGAGGGAACGACTTGATCACGACTTCGTAGCCGAGAATCGCGGCGATTTCCTTAGCCAGATCCTTAGCCCGGTTGACAGTCGTGTTGTTGTGCCACATGGTGAGTCTCCACTCCTGTTGTGGTGGTTGGTGGTGGTGTCTCCGGCTTTGCCGGATTCCCCGGCCACCGGGCGACGGATTCCGCCGACCGGTGGCCGGGGAATCCCTTACCGACAGTTCACTAGGTGACTCGCGCGAGTCACTCGGAGATTCGCAGCACGGACCGCTCGACTTCCTCACGCTGCGCATCCCTATCGAGCGCGCTTACGAGTGTGAAGTGGTCCATTTTGGCTTTCTCTCTCTCTCTCTTTTCTCTAGGCGTTCTGATCCCATACCCCGGCGCGGCCGCCGACCGCGCCGGACTAAAAGATCAGAAACCGGGAATGCACGTGAACCGTGATTTCCTAAGCCGAGTAGGAGATTTCCTCCGCGTCCTGTTTCAGCCAGGATTGCACGAACGGGTTGAGACGAGCGGCCACGATTTCATCCAAGACTCGCAGGTCTAGGTGGTTACACCCGTTCGCCTTTGCGTTTGCCCAGACCTCAAGAATTTGCTTGAGCGTGGCTGACAGGGTGGCGGTGATGCTGCCCGGCGGGTAGTCCGCCTCGATGTCCTGCATGAGCCGCTCGTAGTCGTCGAGGCGCATCAACGTCTTGTACTGGGCAGCCCCAGCTTTCAGCGGGAGTCGCACCCACGTACCGTCGGTGGTTAACAACGTGACATGGTTGTCATCGAAGTTTTGATTGCTTTGGATGACGAAACCGGAGCTCCACTGGCTGATATACGGAGTGATATAGCGGTGGGGGATGTGGTACTTGCGGCAGAGTTCCGCCATTTCGTAGCGATACCCATGGGCGATCTCGTGGAGATCACCGTCGATGTAGTCGAGCGGGATGGTCGCGTGAGGTGTGATGTAAGTGCATCTCGGCATTTGATCTCCTATGGGTTGATGTATCGAATAATGATTACGGACCTCTGCGTGTTCACCCGTTTGTGTGGGGGTCTTCTTCCTGGATGCTGGTGATGTCAAAGGCGAACGGCACATCCGCGCAGGCCCGGTAGATTTCATCGCAGATTTGCTCGGTGCTGATTTTCGGGTCCGCCATGATCCGCATGGTCAGTATGTGGATGGCCATGTCTTCTCCTTTGGCGAAAATCGGCATCTTCCCACTAACGCGGTTCCGGCGGGAGGAACCCATTCGCCCTCTACTGGCTTTTGAGCTGATCGAGCCGCTTGGAGACATTGACGTGCTCCCCTCCCCTCCCCTTGAAGGGAGGGGAGCGCGTCAACTAACCGGGCATGTGGTCCGGTCCGGGTAGTCAGCCGACACGTTCGGCGCGGTAGCCGTAGCGCTCCATGTCGGCGCGGAAGTGCTTCATAATCGTCTCAATCTGAGCCGGGGAGCCTGTGAAAAACGAGCGCCTGCCGTTCCGCGTGTGCTCGTACAGCGTGGCGGTCTCGCCCGCGAAGATGGCGCTCACCGTGATGACGGTGCCGTCGTCCTTGGTGAATCGCTCGGTGATCTCTCGCATCGGGTACTCTCCTTGTAGTTTTGGCCGGTATTTAATATCAGGGAAGTTATGAAAATTTTGGTTTTTTTGCTTGCCCCTGAGCATATAACGCGTCGCGTTCTCATGAACGCGCCGCGCTAAATGCTCAAGGTGTAAGCTTGCTCAAGATCTCGCGCCCCCGGGAAGTAACCCGGTTTGCGGAGAAGTCAAGCCCTCGCTCGATTGCAAGCTTGGCGAAATCCAGCTGAAACTCTAGCTTGTCGGGCAGTCCACGATAGGTGATGGTAAGCCCTTTGAAGAGAGTCCATGTCTTGTACTTTTCTAGAATGGCTTTAAAGACTTGGTAGCTTCGATTGCTGACGGGGAATCTAATTCCGGTGAGTTTGGCTACCGAGTTGAGGAATTTGGGACCGGTACGCTGATACCAGTCGTCTATAGCAAGGTGTTCGATAACTCGTTCAAGCTCATTTGGGTTAATGAGTTTATTGTTTTTGGCCGTGGTAATCAGCGTGTTGGTGAGGTTTACAGCCTCAGATCGAAGGTGGGGCAGGGAAAACGCGCGGGGAAAAATTTGAAGAGTGCGAATTCCGTCCGTGGTTATGGTGGGTCGCACGAAATCCGGGTAGCGGCGACTCAGCCACGAGTAGTTGGCCATATGAGTGAGCGTGCCGTACTCGGGGTGGATGCGCCATTCCCATGGACCTTTGATGATGAGTGGCTTGTCATCAGTGTATGCCCTGTTCCAGTGGTGCACACTGGGGATAATGCCATGGTTGACTAGTTCGGTGATTAACCACATGGTTTTTCTCCTTGTTTTGTTCTGAGCCTATACCCCGGCGCGGTCGGCGGCCGCGCCGGACTAAAGGATCAGAAGCAGTCCGTTTCGGCTTCCATCAGCACGAAGCTACCTTCTGGCGTGTAAGTGAAGGCGTACCCTTTTGGAGCGAGACTGTTCATGTGCTGTTCTGCTTCATCAAGGTATTCATGCAAGGCTTCGTCGATGTCGATCCCGTTGGGAAGTTCGCTTTTGTCTTCGCGGAATGCGCTGATGACGTTGTGGTATTCGTGGATCCGGTCAGCCTCAGGTCGGGGATCAGTTCCCGCGCCCGGCCGCCACCCGTAATCCCATGCGATTTCCAGGATTTGAAGGCAAGTAAATCGTCCGTGAATGGCTTCATCGACCCACGTGCCTGTATCTTTGGGGGTAATGGGCGGCATTTTTGCCATGGTTTTTCTCCTTTGTATTTTTGCTGATCGACCATACCCGGCAGCGGGACTGGTCCCGCTGCCGACTAAAGCTGATCAGCTCATGAGTAGGCTGTTATGATGCGCGTGAATGCGTCATCAATGGTACGGTACATTTCATAGATCCGGACGATCTTAGCGAAAATGTCCGGCACCGGGTAGGTGTGGGGAAATCTTTGAGTCCATACTGTGCCGCATTCGCCGTAGGAGATTGCGGCTTCCCATTCGGTGGGGCTGATTCGGCTGATGGACCCGATATCGAGCGCGTTCTTCAGGGTGTCCCCTGTACCGAAAGTGGTGAGGATGCTGTTGTCGCAAATGTTTCGATACAGGGGATATCCCATGAATGGTTTGAGCCGGTTGTAGTAATGCCCGTTGTGGAAAAACGCGCTACCGTTGCTTTTTTGACGGCAGTTATCGCAGTTGATGAGCATCTCTGCCTTTAACGTGTTTGGGAGCGTGCACTGGGTGCTTAACCCGGTACGGCGTATATCCGTACCGGGTTAAGCGCCCAGAGTGTTGAGGGGTTGGCACGCTTGATTTGGTTACTGTTCTTCGATACAGGATTGCAGCATCCCGGTTTGAAAAACGGTGAGCCCAAGCTGCCCTGCTAGGTCCTTGTATGCTTCTTCTTCGCTTCTGCCGTTGGCGATTTGCTGTTCCAGTTCGGCGAACATTTCCGGCAAAACTTCATTGATGTTCTCAATTTTTGCCGGTATGCGCCACACGGATATGTTCCAGTAGAGCGCATTTCTTTTTGGCCGGACGAAATATCCCATGCTTTTAAGATCTTCGACCATTGAATCGAAGATCTTGCGAATGGAGTCTGTGTAGTAGTCGTAGCAGAAGGTGATCGTGGCGTGAATTTCTACGGGTATTCCTTGTGATATCTTGATTCCTTCGGTTAGCATGTTTCCGGCGTACTTGAACCGGTACCCGGCGTTTCTGAGCCTGCGTGATAGGCTTGCCGCAAATCTATGTGCTGTTCTATTTCCCGGTCGCGGCCGCAATCCCATTTTTTGTCCTTTCTGTTTTAGCCGACCGACCATAACCAGTGGCGGGAGAAATCCCGTCACTGGCTAAAGCCGTCCGGCTACAAGTTCGCCTTCCAATAGTCGGCGGTTGCGATGCCTTCGGTGAACGCCTTGCTGTACTTGGGCGCGGTACGCGGAGTCTGAAGGAAGTCTCGCACCCAATCAGGCATGGCATCCTCAGAGATGCTCAGGTGCTCATACACACGCTGCAGCATGCCAAGGTAGTAAAAGGCTGCTTGACCTGCGGAATCCGGACCGTAGTAAGCCACCTGAGACGTGCCATCGACGTATGCTCTAGATGAGTCATTTCTTGTGTAGAAGTGGCCGAGTTGGCCGTTTGTGAGCCGCCGAAGCTCTTCGGTGATCTTGACGACTTGGCTGTGTGTGAACATCTTTTTTTGTTTTCTCTCCCTTTTCCGCGTTCTTGGGCAGGTGGCTTAGACCGTACCATATTGGACGGTTTTTGGCGGAGCGCCCAGAATGAGCTTAGAGGCCGTGATCGATTAGCTGTTTTGCTCCTATTTCGGTAATTTTGAATTCGTCCATTATTGCCTTGATTGCGTCTTGCTTGGTAATTTTGCCGTCCCTTATCTGGTCATAAAGGTTTTCAAGCAGAGATGGGAGTGTTTTACTCATGGTTTTTCCCCTTGTGTTGTTCTGATCCCATACCCCGGCGCGGCCGCCGACCGCGCCGGACTAAAGGATCAGACAATCACCATCCCGTGCACGGCTTCCGCCTTGCGGTAGGCGGTGATCATAGTGTCGAGAATCCGGGTAATTGGGTAGGTGTCGGGGAAGGTGTGCTGCCACACGCACCCTGCCGAGTACGTGTAGATGGTCGCACGCACGAAACCGGGCAGGTCGTCCGGGACGATTTCGCCGGAATCAAGGCACTTGCCGAAGTTGCTACCGGTGTTGAAGAAGGTGACGCGGGCCTTGAGGCATGGGATGGTGTAGAACTGGTAGGCGTACCGGCCGCGCGTGCACCACGGCACCATGTAGTGTCCTCCCCATGATCCAGCAGTGTGGGACTCCGGGATCATGAGGCAGCGCGTGCATGTGACTGGTACAGTGTCCGGGTCCATGCCCACGGGGAAGTCGGGACTAGTCATGGCGTCTCCTTTTCCGTTGGTGTTCTGAGCCTATACCCCGGCGCGGTCGGCTACCGCGCCGGGGTATAGGCGGTATGTGTCTTGTCGGCACGTACCGCCTATTCCATAGGCTTGGTCTTGCGTGAGCCTAGGCTCACTCCCCACACTCTGCGCGGACTCGATCCTCGATTTCCGGCAGCTGATGAGCCACGGCCATTTGAGCCGATATCATGAGCGAGATGATTTCGTCATCGGACAGTCCGTGGCTACCCGTAATCGTGGTCGTGTTCCATGCCCACGTGCAGCCGTCCGGGAGCAGGGACTCAAACTCGCGCTTGAGGGCCTCGAGAGTGGCCTCAACCATGGCGTCCTTCATGCGCGGGGAGTACCCGGCGTCCGCGAAATACGAGTCGAGTCCTGCACGCAGCGCATCCCTATTGAGCGCGTTCACGAGTGCCAAGTTGCCCATTTTCCCTTCCTTTTCTCTCTCTCTTTCTTTTTCTCGTTGTGTCCCTATTTAGGGGCATAGCGGAATACAGGCATCAATAGCCGCATGCATATTCTCGGCATGTGGCGACCTGTATTCCACTATGCGCCTAAATGTGGGGCGCTAGGCGCAATTGTCCCCAGTGTGGTCTAGGTCATTGTCTCTCCCGTGGTGAGATAGTCCTGCAGATTCGCCGTGCCACTTTTGGGGAATTTTGGCACGTGGCAGGTCTACGGTTTAGCGGCCGTAGACCACCATGCACCAAAATTCTGGGCGGCTAACGGGTAACCGGAACCCACTTTCGCACCGTGGGCAGCTTCGCCCATGACTCGGCGATAATCTTAATCCGGGTGCCAAATGGTGATCTTGCGATAAATTCGCGCCGGGTATGCGGATTGGTCCGGTCCACTCGCACAATCGTTTCCACGCGGTATGGGATACCGCGGTCCATAATCTCGGTGCCAAGGGTGATATCACGCGCCATCACGGGAATGTTGTCACCCCTAGCATCAGCCATGTGCGCACGCTCGATTCTTTCGGCGGCATCCAGGTCTACTCCGATACCGTGGTATTGGGTGAAAGCGCCGCACGTGCAGGAGATGTAGGCGCGCGTGGTGCCGCGATTCTGCGCATAGGTGATGGTGATACTGTGCATTCTCTCTCCCGTGTGTGTGTTTGTGCCGACTCTGGACACATTGCGGTACGCGTGCCACAGGGCACGTGTACCGTCATGCGCTCAGACTCGGGTTCACATTTCGCGGAACCCCGCCGCCTCGAGGTCGGTCCGGCGGCGGTGCAGGTAGCGCTCGATTTCAAAGT
>Ga0207875_100097_pt1 | contig 68063 bp, 60 predicted proteins | sample CeladaPassage60A_FD_187476 | JGI IMG/M metagenome (GOLD analysis project Ga0207875, IMG submission 187476) | Cellulose-adapted microbial communities from the Joint BioEnergy Institute, USA - Passage3 60A (SPAdes) (version 2) | ecosystem: Engineered > Bioreactor > Continuous culture > Unclassified... | reverse complement strand
GGTTGGGTCGAGCAGGTGTTCGAGTTCGGGCATGTCCCCGGACGCCTCCTGGTGTGGGTCGTTGGGGGTGCTTGGTGGTCAGCTAAGCACGCCCCGGGATGGATGACAAGATTGTGAACAATATTGCATGACAGATTGTCGTCGGCGCGGCCGCGACGGTGGGTCTCTCTCCCTGGGCATGGTTCCGTACGGCACGGGGGATCCGCGGACCGGACGTCGGGACGGCATGCGGCGGCGCGCGGGCGCATGCCGCGATGGCGGGGTCACCGAACGGTCGAACGCTCCGCGGGGCCGCGGACGGTGCCGCGGCCGATGGCCGGGTCTCCTCGCCCCGGCGCAGCGTGAAACGAGCTCCCTACGCGTACGGGCTGTGCGGGCCGGCGGTGCCGCCCGCGTACGCGTGGCCGTCGGCGGGCGCCGAGACGGCGCTCCGATCGTCTTCCTGCCGACGGTAGCAGCGTAGTTATCGTTTACAGAATTGTCCATAATCGGCGAAGCGGGTGGTTGTGCGGGGGATTGACCAATCCATCCCGGTCTGTCCCCACTGTCGAGACTGTGACAGGCCCTGACCTGGGCGATCATGCAACACGCGCCCTCGGCTCGACCGGTCGCCGGGTTGGGGTGCGGAAGGAGCGGATCGAGATGGCGAACGAGCGGCGATCGGTGCTTCGCCGAGCGCTGCGAATCCTTGACACGATCAAGGATGCGGGAGAGGGGCTCAGCCTCTCCGAGATCAGCCGGCGATCGGGGGTTCCGCTCAGCACCACCCATCGCATCGTCGGTGAGCTGCACGAATGGGGTGCGCTCGAACGCGACGAGTCCGGCGAGTACCGGATCGGGCTGCGGCTGTGGGAGATCGCGGCCGCCACCCCCCGATCCGGCGGCCTGCGGAGCGTGGCCCTGCCGTTCATGCAGGACCTCTTCGAGACCACCCACCGGGGAGTGCACCTGGCGATCCGGGAGAAGGACCAGGTCATCTTCGTCGAGCGGTTCCTTAGCCCGGAGACCGCCACCGACCGCACCCGGGTGGGCGGCCGGTACGAGCTGCACGCCACCGCGATCGGGCTGGTGCTGCTCGCGCACGCCCCCACCGAGCTGCAGGAGGAGATCGTCACCGGCCCGCTCACCGGGCCGAGCTGGCACCCCCCGATCACCGAGCGGGAGCTGCGGCAGAAGCTCGCCGACATCCGGCGCGCCGGCTACGCCACCAGCGTGGTCCGCAACGAGCATCTCTCGGTGGCCGCCCCCATCTACAACCACACCGGCCAGGTGGTCGCCGCGTTGTCGCTGATCCTTCCGTTGAGTGAGCCCTACGGACCGAGTCTCGCCCATCTCCTCGCCACCGCGCGTGGCATCTCCCGTGCGTTGGGAGCCCCGCAAGGCCGGATACGGCCTGCGATGCCTTCCAATATGTGGAAAGGTGGCTAGTCAATGACGCAGATGAGACGCAAGTCTCATTCGCGTCGACTTTGGCTGTGAGTCGACACCAACGCATCGAGGAGACCATCGTGCGTTACACCCCCCGCAACGAGCTCCCGTTAAGCCGTCGGTCCTTCCTCAGCCGAACCGCTCTCGCCGTGACCGCGGCTACGGCCGGAGGCGGACTCCTCGCCGCCTGCGGCTCCGACCCGGAAGGAGGTGGTGGTGACTCCGGGGACGGCCCCCGGAAGCTGACCTTTCTCAGCCCGCTTCCGCTCGACACGCTGTCCCTCGCGCCCGAGCTGCTGGCGGACGCCGGCGGCTACTTCGAGAAGCACGGGCTCGAGGTCGAGCTGCAGGCCACGAAGGGGACGGCCCAGGCGATCCAGACCCTGCTCTCCGGCGTGGCGCCGATCGCCCGCGTCGGCCAGATCGACGCGATGACCGCGATCGTCACCGCCGGGCAGCCGCTGGTCGGCATCGCCATGCCGTTCCGGACCACGGCGTTGCGGTTCGTCTACAGCAAGAAGAACCACCCGCTGGAGAAACCCGAGGACATGGTCGGAACGACCATGGGCGTGCCCTCCGAGGGCGGCACCAGCGACAAGGTCGTCTCCCTCGTGCTGGCGAGCTCCGGCATCGCGCCCATCGAGGTCAAACGCCAGGTGGTGGGCCTGTCGCCGGGCACGTTCACCCTCGTCCAGCAGGGGCGGATCGCCGGCTATGTGGTGAGCATCGACACGGCCAACATCCTTACCGCACAGAATCCCGATGCGGGGGTGTTCGACCCCACCAAGTACGTCAAGTCGGACGGCCAGATCTACGCCACCACCAAGGAGGGTCTCGCCAAAGAGCCGGACGCCCTGCGCCGGTTCCTGGCGGCGATCCACGAGGCGATGGCGTTCATGGTGGCCGACGAGAACTTCGACGAGACGATCGAGATCCTGCGTGGCAAGTACAAGTTCGCCACCCTCGACAACGACGCCATCGCCCGCGCGAGCCTCGGCATGCTGCGCGAGAGCTGGACCGGGGGCGACCCCAGCAAGCCCCTGCTCGTGATCGATGAGGCGGCGTGGGCGGCCGGATACAAGGAACTGACCGACGCAGGGCTCCTCCAGTCCGGCGAGGACCCCAAGTCCTGGTTCGACAACAGCCTGTTGCCCAAGTCGTAGGCCTCGCGGGCCGGCCGACGGCACGTATCGACGAAAGGAGCCGGATGTCCCCGGACAGCGCCGAGGCGGTCAGCGCGACCGCCGGAGCCCGGCAGAGCACCCGAACCGGGGCCGCCGGAGCGGCGAAGCTCGAGCTCATCGGTGTCGGCAAGGAGTTCCGCACGAAGCGTGCGCACACCGTCGCCCTGTCGGACATCAATCTGACGATCGACGACGGCGAGTTCGTCTCGATCATCGGGCGGTCGGGATGCGGCAAGACCACGCTGCTGCGCATGCTCGCAGGGCTGCTCAGCCCCACGACCGGACGGATCCTGGTCGAGGGCAGGTCGCTGTGGAACGGCACCAAGGTCGATACCTCCGTCGTGTCGCAGCTCGGCGTGGTGTTCCAGGAGGCGAACCTCTTCCCCTGGTACTCCGTGGCCGAGAACATCGCGCTCCCGCTCCAGCTGCGCGGGGACGACAAGGCCTCGCGGATGAAGCGCGCCTACGAGCTCGCCGAGCTCGTCGGGCTCGCCGGATTCGAACGCTCCTATCCGCGGGAGCTCTCCGGCGGCATGCGGCAGCGCGTCGCGATCGCGCGGGCGCTGAGCATCAACCCGAAGCTGCTGCTGATGGATGAGCCGTTCGGTGCCCTCGACGCGCTCACCCGCGAGCGCATGAACCTGGAGCTGCAGCGCATCTCGCTCGCCACCAAGGCGACGGTGGTGTTCATCACCCACGACATCAACGAGGCGGTGTTCCTCGGCGACCGCGTGGTGCACCTGACGCCGCGGCCCGGCCGTATCCACCAGATCCGCACGATCGATTTCCCCAAGCCGCGGAGCATCGACGTGCAGACCGAGCCGGAGTTCGGCGCGATCGTCCGGGACCTGCGGCACGCGCTCGACGAGGACGAGAAGAGGTGAGGGGCGTGTCCCGAGACCGATCCCGCAAGCTGCTGCCCTGGATCAGCACGCCGATCATTCTCGTGCTGGCCTTCATCGCCTGGGACGTCTTCGTCCGCGTCTCGGGCATCTCCGACGCCGTGGTGCCGCCGCCGCAGAAGGTGCTCAGCGAGCTGGTGACGGTACTGGGGACGGCGGAGACCTGGGAGCACGCCTGGATCACCACCTCGGAGACCCTCGGCGGCTTCCTCATCGCCCTCGTGGTCGGCGTCGTGGCCGGCGTGGTGCTGGGCAAGGTGCCGTGGCTGGAGCTGAGCCTCCGCCCGGTGATCGTCGCCTCCCAGGTGGTGCCGAAGGTCGCGCTCGTGCCGCTGTTCGTGGTGTGGTTCGGCTTCGGCATCACCTCCAAGGTGGTCATCTCCGCGATGCTCGCCTTCTTCCCGATCATGCTGAACACGCAGCTCGGCGTGCGGTCGGTGGACGCGGGCCAGCGCGAGGTGATGCGCAGCCTCAACGCCACCCGGTGGCAGACGTTCCGCCACCTGGAGATGAAGAGCACGCTGCCGTACGTGCTCGCCGGCATGGAGGTCGGCATCGTGCTCGCGATCATCGGCGCGATCGTGGGCGAGTACCTCGGCGGCAGCGAGGGGCTCGGCTACATGCTCGTGCGCACGCTCAACGACCTCAACGCCTCGGCGATGTTCGCCACCACGATCCTGCTGTCGCTCATCGGCCTGCTGCTCTACTTCGCGGTCAACGCGCTCAAGCGGTTCCTGATCCCCTGGCACGAGTCCGTGTACGCGCAGCAGGACCTCAACGGCTGACCGGACGGCACCGGCTGACGCCCGCCCCGGGCCCGGACCGCCTCTCCCGCCGGGCCCGGGGCACGTCAGGGATCCGGCCGGGGGTACGGCCCGCCGTACCCGGGGCGCGGCGGAGCCGGCCCGGTGCGGGGCTCAGGGCGGAACCAGGGTGACGCCCGGGAGAATCCCGATGGGCACCGGGGCGCGCCGCGGGCAGGGTGGAGGCATGAGCGAACTGCAGCCACACCCGATGAGACAGCTCCGGCGCGCCCGGCGCGGCCGCATCGTCGCGGGCGTCTGCTCCGGCATCGGCGAGTACGTCGGGGTCGACCCGAACATCGTCCGCATCGCCCTCGCCATCGCGAGCTTCTTCGGCGGCCTCGGCATCGGCGTCTATGCGGTCGCCTGGCTGCTCATCCCCGAGGAGGGCAAGAGCACCTCGATCGTGCAGGACCTGATCGACAAGCAGAAGGCGCGCCAGGCCGACGGCTCCTGGCCGCGGTTCGGCGACTGGCCGTCCGCGCCGGACTCGCCGGCCCCGGCGGGCACCTCCGCCCCGTACGGCACCGGCGGCGCCCCGGACGACCGGACCGCGGCCGCGCCCGAGCAGGCCCCGGCCGGCCCGCGTACCACCGGCGAGCGCCCGGGGACGGATGTCTGACCGCAGGCCCTCCCACCGGGGCCGCCCCCGTCCGGCCTGCGGGGCGGGATCGGGACGACCCGGTGGGGGAGCCGCGACCACGCGGGCGCCCGGCCCCGCCGGCGGTGGCGCCGCTCAGGTGGCGGCCGGCCGGTCCTGCATGCGGGCGATGACCCCGTCCTGCGCCCGGGCCCACCCCGGGTACAGCAGGGCGGCGCACACCAGCCCGCCCACCCCGGCGAGGGCGACCACCGGCTCCGGGCCGAGCCGCTCGGCCGCCGCCCCGCCGATGAGGATGCCCACCCCCTGGACGGCAAGCAGCCCCGACTGCACCAGCCCGAACGCCTGGCCCCGCCGCTCGGCGGGCACGCACAGCACGAACGCCGCGTTCGCCGCGAGCTGGTAGGCGCCGCCGATCCCGCAGACGATCCACAGCACCAGCACGACCGGCAGCGGCGGCCGCAGCGCGCACAGCACGAGCGGCGCGCAGCTCAGCATCGCCATCCAGCCCATCAGCCGCAGCCGCCCCGCGGGCGAGACGTACCGGGTGAACAGCACCGCCCCGATCACCGTCCCGGTGGGCAGCGCGGCCATGAGCAGCCCGCTCGCCACCGGCAGCATGCCCTCGTCCGCGGTGACCGCGGCCGCGTACGGCACGGCGATGCCCTCGGTCACCACGTAGAACCCGCACAGCCAGGCCATGAGCACGAGCGTGCGCAGCCGCCGGTCACCGAACACCAGCCGCGCGCCCGCGGCCGCCATGCGCAGCGGCGACGGGCGCGCCTCGCCGTCCCGGCACGGGGCGGGGCGGCGCCGTACCGCGGCGACGAGGATGAGCGCGGAGGCGAGGAAGGTGGCCGCGTCGAGCGCGAGCGCGCGGTACGGGCCCAGGTTGAGGATGGCGACGCCGCCGAGCGCGAAGCCGAGCAGCTGCACGCCCTGGTTGGTCATGTTCTGCAGCGCCGACCCGACCACGTACCGGTCCCCGGTGAGGATGTCGGGCAGCAGCGCGGCCCGGGCCGCGGAGAACGGCGCGCTCAGCGTCATCACGCCGAACAGCAGCGCGCACAGCACGCCGAGCGGCATGCCCGGCACGGCCATCGCCGCGACCAGCGCCGCCCGGGCCACGTCGCACACGACCATCACCCGGCGGCGCGCGTACCGGTCGGCGAGCCCGGCGAGCAGCGGGCCGCCGACGATCGGCGGCAGGTAGGTCAGCGCGTAAACCACCGCCGTGACCAGCGGCGACTCGGTGCGCTGGTAGACGAGCACGCCGAGCGCGACCTGGGCGAACTGGTCGCCGAGCAGGGACAGCCCCTGGGCGAACCACAGGGCGCGGAACTCACTTAACGCGATGACCTCGCGGTACGTCGCCCGGCCGTCGGATGAGGTGCGCTCCTTGTCGAGCCGTCGCCGTCGCAGCCGGCCGGACCCGGTGGCCGTCATGTGCCTCCGCCTGAATCGCGGGCGCGCGGCCCATCACTGACAGGTTGTGGTCGAGACGTAACCTACAGTGCCCTCTGACAGCGCGGCTTTGCAACCGGTTGGAGTCAGGCCGTTTCAAACTGTAATCGTCCGTGGTCGCGGCGATGCAGGTGGTAACGGACCGGCAAGCCGGGTAAATCCGGACTACCAGCCGAGTTCGTGGAGGCGCTCGTCGCTGATGCCGAAGTGGTGGGCGATCTCGTGGACGACGGTGATCTGCACCTCCTCGACCACGTCCTCCTCGGTCTCGCAGATCTCCAGCGTGGGATTGCGGTAGATCTCGATGCGGTCGGGCAGCACGCCCGAGTACCAGTTCCCGCGCTCGGTGAGCGGCACCCCGGTGTAGAGGCCGAGCAGTCCCGGCTCCGGCGGGTCGTCGACGACCACGACGACCACGTTGTCCATCAGCTTCGCGAGTTCCGGCGGAATCGTGTCCAGCGCCTCCGCGACGAGCTCCTCGAACCTCTCCCGCGAAACATCGATCACGCCGTCCATCGTTTCACCCCTGTGCGGGCCGCGCGAGACCGCGGCGCGCAGGCGAGAACGGCGGCGATCCGGGGTAGGCACAGGGGTGGATGAATCCGAAACGTCTGATCTACGACCTCCATGCGCTGACGCGGCACCGCGCGGTACGGCGGGCCGCGGCGATCCTCGCCGTCGTCGCCGTGGCCCTCTGCGGCGCCTGGCTCGGGATCACGCTCGGCTCGGGGGTGCGCACCGAGGTCGGCCCGGCCGACATCGGCATGCGCCTGTCCCCGTCCTTCCACGGCGAGACCGTCCTCGACGTACGCCCGCTCGGCACGCTCGGCTTCGACACCCACGACGCCCCGCTGCGGCTCGACATGACCGTGGACGGGGTGCGCCCGGAGAAGGCCCAGGAGCTCCTGGAGAACCCGCGCTGGGCCGACCGGCTGCCGCAGCGCATCGAGGAGGACCTCCAGGAGGGCCTGTGGCGGCTCGGCGCCCAGGCGGCGGCGTTCGCGGTGCTGGGGGCCGCGCTCGCCGGTCTCGTCGTCTTCCGGAGCCTGCGCAGGGCCGCCTGGTCGGCGCTCTCCGGGCTGCTTGCGGTCGCGCTCGCCGCCGGGCTGTCCGCGGCCACGTTCAACCCCAAGGCGGTCTCCGAGCCCCGCTACACCGGGCTGCTCACCGGTGTGCCCTCGCTCGTCGGCGAGGCCGAGGCGATCGTGACCCGGTTCTCGGAGTACCGGGGCCAGCTCGCCAAGCTCGTCACCAACGTGTCCCGGCTCTACCAGGCGGGCCGCAACCTGCCGGTGTTCGAACCCGACCCGGACATGATCCGGGTGCTGCACGTCTCCGACATCCACCTCAACGTGGCCGCGTGGAACGTGATCAAGTCGCTCACCGAGCAGTTCCAGATCGACTTGATCATCGACACCGGCGACGTCAGCGACCACGGCACCAAGGCGGAGAACAAGCTCCTCGACGAGATCGGCCGGCTCGGCGTGCCGTACGTGTTCGTGCGCGGCAACCACGACTCGAAGACCACCGAGCGCGCGGTCGCGAAGCACAAGAACGCGATCGTGCTCGACGGCACCGCGGCCACCGTGGCGGGCCTGCGCATCTACGGGATCGGCGACCCGCGGTTCACCCCCGACAAGTCGGCCAAGCCGATCCCGGACGAGAAGCTCGCCGAGATCGGCCGCGAGCACGCCACGCGCGTCGTCCCGCCGGAGTGGCCGCGTTCGACCTCCACCTCGGCGCCGGACCGCATCCCCGCCGACGTCGTCGCGGTGCACGACCACACCATGGGCCGCCCGTTCGCCGGCCGGGTCCACCTCATCCTCAGCGGCCACGTGCACGACCGCCGCACCGAGATGCTGCCCGGCGGCACCCGGCTCATGATCCAGGGCTCCACCGGCGGCGCGGGCCTGCGCGGCCTGGAGCACGAGGAGCCGACGCCGATCATGGCCTCGGTGCTCTACTTCGACAAGAAGAGCCACCGGCTGCAGGCGTGGGACGACATCACCCTCGGCGGCCTGGGGGAACAGTCCGTTCAGATCCAGCGTCACCTGGAGACCGACCCGGGGCGTACAATCAAGCCGGAAGCACCGGCCGGCTCGTCGCCAGCGAGCTCAGCCGATGCGACGGCGACGCCGTCCACGCTCGCGGGTTAGAAATCGCTTTGGCATCGAGGACCATCGTCCCCTATGCTTCAGTCGTCCCCGACGGGAAGGCGTCAAGGACAGGGCGGCAGCCCTAGCCCCCATCGTCTAGCGGCCTAGGACACCGCCCTTTCAAGGCGGCGGCACGGGTTCGAATCCCGTTGGGGGCACGGCGCGAAGCACACCAGAGAACTGGTACGCTAAACGAGCCGAACAACGCGGAAGTCGCAAACTTCCTCGACACAAGGTCCTGTAGAGCAGCTAGGAGTGCTCGCCACCCTGTCAAGGTGGAGGTCGCGGGTTCAAATCCCGTCAGGACCGCTCCCGGTAGGCGGAGCCTACCGAGGTCAGGTAGCTCAGTTGGTACGAGCGTCCGCCTGAAAAGCGGAAGGTCGGCGGTTCGACCCCGCCCCTGACCACCTCACGTGAGCTGCGAAAAGCCCTGGGTCATGAGTGATCTGGGGCTTTTTGACGTTCCGGCGGCAGCAACGTGCGGCACCATCCTGCACTCGTGACGCTTCAGGTTCACGCGCAGTGCGACGCGGAGTGAGTCGACCATGGGTCTGTGGGTGGCCGCGCACGCCGCCGGAGCCGGCGGTCCAGACGGATGCGGCCCTTACGCGCCCTCATCGCGGGCGGGTCCGGTGTGGCTGCCGCCGCGGCCGGGTTCGATTGTGGAAGGCCCTTCCTCCTAGGGAAGGGTTTTTGCGTTGCCCTACCACGTGAGCGACTCGCCCGATGTGGCGGGGCGCGGTGCTTGTCGTCGAGGAAGACATGAGCGTAGATCGTCATGGTGACCTCGATGCCGCTACGGCCGACGATGTCGCGGACGACCTGGGGCGGGACGCCGAGGTTGAGGAGAAGCGTCACGCCCGGTGTGGCGAAGGTTGTGGAATCGCACCGCTCCGAGGTCAGCGGCTTGACGGAGGACGCCCCGGCTTCGCTGGAAATTTTCCGGCTCCATGGGCGCGCCGCGCAGGGAGGGGAAGACGAGCCCGTGATGTTCCCGGTCGGGCCGGCGGTCGGAGCGCTCGGCGTCCAGGCCGGTGCGCGGAGCCGAGGGAGTGGTCGTCGGCGATCCCTCCCCGGAGGAGATCGTGAACTTCAACCGCTGTGCCTTCGGCGGCATCTGCCGGTATCCGAACACCGGCAGTAATGTCCGGAGGAGCGCTTCCCATGCGCCCCTCCTCCCTTCTCGTCGTGATTGGCCTTGACGTGAGTTCTGCTTTCACCGTTTACGCGCGATCGTGGCCCCTGCTTCCCAAGCCGTGCTGTGTGACGTGGGTGAGAACCGGCAATTCGGACGCCGCCTTCGCCGACCTGGTTCGCCGTTTCGGCGGCGACGCCGCCACCGCCCGTCCGGCGACGTGGCATGACCTGGAGACCGAGGCGTATGAGGAGCTGGACGAGGATGCCGACGGAGCCATGCTGGCCGCTCGTGCCGGCGCGTGGACGGTCGTCATGGAACCGTTCAATCCGCGAGGCATCGATGTTCGCCTCCTGCGCGAGGTGGCGGCCGGAAGCCAGGCCTACAGCGTCATGTGGACGGCCGACCGCCGGGTGAGGGTCACCTATGTGGCCGACGGTGAACTCGTCGCGACCTTCGACCCCGTCGATCTGAAGAGTATGACGCCGGAGGGGGGCCACGCCTGGCTGGCCGGACTGACGGTGACGGAGCGGCAATGGCGGCACAACGGCTTCGCCGCAGCTCTGGCCACGGCCGAGGAACTGACCGGAATACGCGTGGACGACGCCTGGCTGCGGCAGGTCCATCTCGGCATCCGGCTGTACCCACCGCCCTCCCGCCCGGCCACCCCCATGGAGCTTCTGGACCCGGACATGCGGACCATCGCCGAGCGCGATCCCCGGATCGGGGCGATCGCCGCCGATCCCACCCCCGACAAGCTGCCCGAGATCGTCCGCATCGCCGCCGAGATCGCCGTCGCCGCCGCCGACCTGGACGAACCGCTGATCGAGGAGGCGCTGCGGTTCATCGCGGCCGGCGACCGCGGCGCTGCGGCACAGGAGGTACGCGGCCGTCTTTTCTCCCTTCGCGACCGGTACCGGTCCGAGGGCGCACGCCGACGAGACGCAAGTCCAGGCCACGATCCCGAGCACGATCGCCTGCTCGCGAAGGAACGCGCCGTGCAGACTCTGATCTACGCCCTCAAACCGGGTGAGGATCTCGCCGTCCTCGCCGCCTATACCGCAGAGACCGCAGAGGATGCCCGGCCCAGTAAGGAGAACGGCGACCGTGAGCGCATCCGCACACTGCGCGTCATCACCCACTACCTTCGCACCGGGGAGAGCCTCTTGTGAGACGCCGCCGAAGGTAAGGGCCGGCCGATCCCCGGGCCGGGCCGGACGCGGCATCGGGGCGGGGGTGAACGCATGCCCGATCGCCACGTGCCCGGCATGCGACCCGCGAGAGGGCGTGCCGGGCACGGGCGGCCGGGCTCGCGGTCAGGCCGCGGCGGGCGCCGCCTGGGCCTGGGTGTCGCGGGCGGCGCGGCGGCCGGCGGCGAGGAGGAGCAGCAGGCCGGCGAGCACCCAGCCGCCGAGGACCACGGCCGGGGCGGCGGCCCCGGTGCCGTCGAAGAAGGCGACGGCGCGGACCAGGCTGCCGGTGGCGCCCGGCGGCAGGAGCTGGCCGAAGGCGGCCCAGCCCGACGGCAGCCAGTACGGCCCGGCCATGCCGGACAGCGGGTTGCCGAGCAGGACCATCACCGCCGCGCCCAGGCCGAGGCCGGGCAGGCCGAGCAGCGACCCCAGCGCGAGCAACGGGACCGACAGGGCGGCCATGCCGAGCGCGAGGCCGAGCGAGGTGAGCCAGTAGTTCCCGGCCAGCGAGCCGAAGCCGTACTGCAGGACGGCGACCACCGAGAAGCCCGCGACCAGGGCGAACAGGAGGACACCGGCGAGGCGGAGGCCCAGGGCGGCCGGGCCGGGGAACAGGCGCAGCAGCAGGACGGCGGGCAGGATGCCGCCGATGATCAGTGGGAAGAGGCTGGCGGTGAACCCGACGCCGCGCGGATCGTCGGCGGGGAAGGGCACCACGTCCTCGACGGTGACCCTGACCTGCTGCTGGGCGGCCATGGCCTGGCCGAGCGAGGAGATCGCCGCGGCCGCCTGTTGGCCGCCCGCCGTGGCGGTGTAGACGGTGAGGCCGTCGGCGCCCACGGCGAGGCCGCCGAGCACCTCGCGCTCCTTGATGGCGTTCTGCAGCGCCCGGGCGTCGCCGTACGTGCGGACGTCCCAGGCGTCGGCGGGCAGCCGGCCCTGCAGGGCGCCGACGACCTGCTGCGGCCCGGCGACGCCGAGCGGGACCCCGTTTGGGCCGCCCTTGACCTGGGGGAGCGCGAACGCGCACAGGATGACGAGGAGCAGCACGGTCGCCCCGACGACGGCGCCGATCAGCGTGCGTGCGGGATTCGCCCTCGGCGCGCCGGAGTCTGTGCCGGAGATTGTGGCCATGGGATTGACCTCCCTGGTTGTGGTGGACTGACGGGAACGCGGGGGAGGGCTCGGGGCGCGCCGGGGCGGGCGGCTCGATGCGTCAGGGCACGCCCACGGCGCGCAGGAAGTTTTCGGCGAACGTCCGGCAGGTCTCCTCCACGCTGGGCAGGTCCATCCCGAGGACCTCCTGGAGGGCGGGGCGGGTCAGGAAGTGCATCAGCACCGGACCGACCATCTGGTGCAGCAGCAGCGGTACCGGCAGGTCACGGATGCGCCCGGCGGATATCTCCCGGGCCAGCCAGGACCCCACCGCGGAGAGGAGGCGCGGGACGAAGTGCCGCTGGAGGATGCGCAGGGACGGCTCGTTCGGCCGGGCGAGCAGGTCGGCGAACATGGCCGGCATCACCCGGGGCTCACGGGTGGCCGCGTCGGCCAGCAGCCGGTAGATCGCGGTCACGGTCTCGGCCAGGTCGCCGTGCGGACCCGAGATCACTTTCTCCACGTCCAGGATCGGGGAGTAGGCCTCGAAGATCGCGTACAGCAGCTCGTCCCGGCCGCCGAACGCGGCGTACAGGCTGTGCACCGAGCACCCGGCCCGGGCCGCGACCGCCTCGAGGGTGAGCGCGGCCAGCCCGTGCTCGCCGATCAGGTGCGCTCCCGCCTCGATCGCGCGCTCCCGCACCGGCCGTTGCCCGCCGGGATCGACGCCCGCCGCGCGCACCGCCTCGTCGAGCGCCCGCCGGGATCCGCCGATGCGGCGCAGCAGCGTGCTCCGCGAGATGCCCGCCTCCTGGGCGATCGCCAGGACCGGCACGTCGGCGACGTCCTTCCCGAGCCGCTCGGCGGCCCGCAGCGCCGCGTCGACCAGCTCGGCGGGAACGGCAGGAGTGTTCTCCGTCATGAGCGTCCTCGCTGTGATACAGGTGACAACGTAACATGTATTCGTGTGTCACGGCTAGCCGGCGGCCGCCGGACCCCGATCGCATCATGCGCGACGACGCGGGGCCACCGACGTGGACACCTGCCCACCCGGCCGGGCACGCCGATCGTCCGTCCGTCGGGTCGAGGGCGAGCGGCAGCAGGTCGTTGGCGACGTCGCCGGTGACGAGTCGGGCAGCAGTGGCGCGGTGTACGCCTCGACCGCCGTGGTGAAGCCTGAGCCACCGCGGGGCGAGCCGGTGGCCGGACCGCACGCGTCCACCTACGCGATCGCCGTGGCCGCGACGTAGGAAGAAATCATGTCGGTGCGGTTACGGATGACGCCGCCGCAGCGGATCTTCCTGGCTGCGGGGTCGGCGGTCTTCGTGCTCGCGTACGCGTACCTGCTCGCCACGGGGAACACCGCGATCACCGTGTCGCGGGATCCCGGGGCGACGGCGTCGCTGTGGTCCGCGATCCTGCCGCCGCTGGCGGCCGTCCTGCTGACCTGGGCCGTCTCGCCGCGGGCCCGGGTGCCGCTGCCGCTCGCCGACCTGCCCCGGGACCGCCTGGCCAGGGAGGCCCGGGCGCTGGCCGGGGCGGCGGCCGCCATGGCGCTGGCCGCGCCGTTCGCGCAGGGAGGGCTCTACCCGCTCGCCAAGCTCCTCCTGCTGCTGATCGTGCCGCTGGTGGCCTTCCGGCTGACCAGGGGCACGGGGGAGAAGGCCAGGGCGATCCCGGCCCCGGTCACCTGGCTCGCCCCGCTGCCCGCGGTCGCGGCGTGGTTCCTGCTGTCGCAGGTGGGCCCGCTCGCGATTCCGCTGACCCGGCAACTGCCCGATCCGGTCACGCTCGCCGTGGGCTCGCTGCTGACGTTCCTGACCGCGAGCCTGCTGGAGGAGGTGTTCTACCGGGCCTGGCTGCAGACGCGGCTGGAGGTCCGGTACGGCCGGTGGCCCGCGATCGTCGCCCAGGCCCTGCTGTTCGCCGCGATGCACAGCGGCCGCGTGACCTCGGACGGCATCCTGCTCGGCCTGGCCACCATCGTCGCCTTCCAGGGCGTGTTCGGGCTCATGCTCGGCCACCTGTGGGCGCGGTACCGCAACTTCTGGGCGATCGTCTTCGTGCACACGGTGACGAACCTCGTCTACGTGCCCATGCTCCTGGGCCGCGCCTAGCCGGCGGACGGGTCACGCCAGCAACGCGTCCGCCCACAGCCGTTCGCGCGCCTCGATGTAGTCGGCGTCGTCGCGCCAGTACCCGCCGTGGCCGTCGCGCCACAGCGTGGTCCACGGTTCGGCGCCGATGGCCGCTTGGTCGCGGAGGAAGTCGTGCATGGCCCGGGTACGGCGGGCCAGCAGGGGGACGAGCGCGCGGCGCTCGGCCTCGGCCAGGCCGTAGGCGTCGGCGAAGGCGCGCACGCGGGCCGCGGCGTCGGGGTCGGGGCGTTGCCAGGTGGGGTGGGCCGACAGCGGCACGAAGCCGTGGATGGCGTAGGCGAGGTCCCACAGCCGGGTGCCGGGCGCGGCGCAGTCCCAGTCGATGAAGGCGAAGCGGTCGTGGCCGTCGGCGACGAGGTTCCACGGGGCCAGGTCGTTGTGGGCGATGATGTCGGTCTCGCCGTCCGGCGGCATGAGCACCTGCCACCGGGCGTCGGGCGGCGGGACGAAGTCCGCCACGGCGTCGTGGAACTCCCGGATCAGGCGGGCGACCCGGGCGAGCCGGTCCGGCGGGTCGAGCAGGGCGAACCGGTCGGGCCACACCACCTCGCCGGGCACGAAGGTGAGCACCTCCCGGCCCCGTTCGTCGATACCGAGCGGGCGCGGCGCGCCCCGGAACCCCACCTCGTGCAGGTGGGCAAGGAGGGCGTGCACCGCCGGGGTCCACGGGCCGCTCGGCCGCCGCACCGTGTCGCCGACCCGCACCACGCCACCGCTGACGTTGCCGCCGTGCAGCGGCACCTCGTCGTCCGTCCGCACGGCCCCCACTCTGCCCGCGCGGGCGGCCGCGCGGCACACGATTTTCCGGGCGCGGGCGGTACGGCCCGGCCCGCCCGGCGCCCCGGTGCAACCGGTTGCGATCCCTACGGCGTGCGGCGCGAGGGCGGGGTGCCCGCCCCAGGGCGGGAGGCGGGCACCCCTCTCTCTGCGACCCCCGGAAAGGGAAGGGCCGGTCGGCGGCCGTGTGTGTCCGCCCGATGCGGCCGCCGCACCGGAGCTCAGGTGGCGAGGAACCGCTCGTAGAAGACGCGGTCGGGCGGCACGATCCCGGCGGTGGCCTGGGTGACCGCGTCGATCAGCGGCGGCGGCCCGCACACGTACACGTCGGGCACCTCCGGCGCCTCGGCGAGCGCGGCGGCGACCGCGTCGGCCGGGGTGCCCACGCGCCCCTGCCACGACGGCCCCGGCTTCCACACGCACACCTCGTAGCCGAAGCCGGGCAGCTCGGCCGCGACCGCGTCCAGCTCGGCGACGCCGAACACGTCCGCCTCCTCGTTCACCCCGAGGAACAGCCGCGCCGGATGCGGCTCCTGCCACTCGGCCATGTGCCGCACCATGGCGAGCAGCGGCGCCAGCCCGGTGCCGCCGGCCACGAACCAGCGCGGCCGCAGCCCGGTCTCGTGCAGCCCGAACGCGCCCTGTGGCCCGTGCGCCAGCAGCCGCCCGCCGATCCGGGCGTCCTGCCGCAGGTAGGACGAGAACGCCCCGCCGGGCCGCAGCCGGATGTAGAACTCGAGCAGCCCCTCCCAGTTCCCGGTGTTGGCGAGCGAGTACGCCCGCTTCACCCCCTCCTCGCCGGGAACCTGCAGCTCCATGAACTGCCCGGGCTCGAACTGGGCGTCGAGGCCGCCCGCCTCGTCCTCGGCGAGCCGCAGCGTCAGCCGTACCGTGTCCCGGGCCACCGCGTCGAGCCCGATGATCTCGGCCTCGCGCACCGGGATGCCGCCGTACAGGATCCGTGACGACTCGTACGGCAGCGCCACCGCGAGCGGCTCCCGCGGCACGGTACGGCACAGCAGCACCTCGCCGCAGGCCCGCCGGTCCTCCGGCAGCGCCGCGGGGCTGTGCGGGCCGAGCTCGTACCCGCCTTCCACCACGGTGGCGCGGCAGGAGCCGCAGGTGCCGCTGCGGCACGAGGCGGGGAGCGCGGCCCCGGCCTCGGCCGCGGCCTCGAGCACGGTCTGCCCGGGCGCGCAGGTGACCTCGAGCCGCTCCCCGTCGACGGTGGTGAGCGTCACCGGGTGGCCTTCGGCCTGCTCACCGGTGATCCCGGTCTCGGCGATCGAGGTCATGCCCGCTCCAGGGCGCTCGCGAGGTCGGCCCGCACGTCGCCGATCACCCGCAGCCCGAACCGGTCGGCGAGCCGCTCGGCGAGCGCGGGGGTGAGGAACGCGGGCGGCTGCGGCCCGACGCGGATGTCCTGCACCCCGAGCGCGAGCAGGGTGAGCAGCACCGCGATCGCCTTCTGCTCGGTCCACGCGAGGGTGAGCGTGAGCGGCAGCTCGTTGATGCCGCACCCGAACGCATCAGCGAGCGCCATCGCGATCTTGATGGCGGAGTGGCTGTCGTTGCACTGGCCCACGTCGAGCAGCCGCGGGATGCCGCCGATCTCGCCGAAGTCGTGCCGGTTGAACCGGTACTTGGCACAGCCGAGGGTGAGGATCACGGTGTCCTGTGGCAGCGCGAGAGCGAGCTCGCGATAGTAGTCCCGGCCCGGGGTGGGCCCGTCGCAGCCGCCGATGAGGAAGAAGTGCCGGATCGCGCCCTGCCGGACCGCCTCCACCACGCGGTCGGAGACGGCGAGCACGCTGTCCCGGGCGAAGCCGACGGTGATGTACTCCTCCGGGCCGTCCTCGGTGAACCCGGGCGTCGCCTTGGCCGCCTGGATCAGCGGGGTGAAGTCGTGGTCGGCGATGTGCCGCACGCCGGGCCAGCCCACCGGGCCGGCGGTGAAGATGCGCCGCCGGTAGCTCGCGTGGGGCTCGATGATGCAGTTCGAGGTCATCAGGATCGGCCCGGGGAACGCGGCGAACTCGCGCTGCTGGTCGTGCCAGGCCCCGCCGTAATTGCCGACGAGGTGCGGGTAGGCCTTGAGCTTCGGGTAGGCGTGCGCGGGCAGCATCTCGCCGTGCGTGTACACGTTGATCCCGGTGCCCGCGGTCTGCTCGAGCAGCGCGGCGAGGTCGCGCAGGTCGTGGCCGCTCACCAAAATCGCCTTGCCCTTGACCGGGGTGACCCGCACCGCGGTGGGCCGCTGGGCGCCGAAGGTGCCGGTGTTCGCCGCGTCGAGCAGCTCGATCACGGAGAGGTTGAGCCGGCCGAGGCCGAGCGCCCGCTCGAACAGCTCGTCGGCATCCGCGGGGTCCTCGGCGAGGTAGGCGAACGCCTTCTCGATCTCGGCGAAGATCTCCGGCTGCCGGTGGCCGAGCACGCACGCGTGGTACGCGTAGGCGCAGATGCCCTTCAGCGCGTACAGGTGGAGGTTGCGCAGCCCGACCACGTCGGCGCCGGCGATGTCGAGGCCGGCGAGCACGCCCCTGGTCGCGGCCTGGGCGCGCAGGCCGTCCTGGTCGGGCTCGGGGTTCCAGGCGGCCGGGCCGCCGGGCGTCTCGGGCTCCAGGCCGCGCGCCCGCGCCGCCTGTTCGTACCGCGCCCGCACCCGGTCCCGCACCGCCGCGGCCTCGCGCAGCAGCCCGGCGAACCGGGTCGGATTGAAGTTCACGTTGGTGAGGGTCGTGAAGACCGCGTAGAGGATGAACTCGGAGGCCTCGTCGTCCGGGACGCCGAGGGCGCGGGCCCTCGTGGCGTACTGCGCGATGCCCTTGACCGCGTGGAGCAGCAGGTCCTGCAGGTCAGAGGTGATCGCGTTCTTCCCGCAGTTGCCGACGGGGCCGCCACACCCGGGGCTCGCACCGCTGCGGTCGGTCTGTTCGCACTGGTAGCAGAACACGTCGTCGTCTCCCGTGAGTCGTGGCGGTTACCGGCGCGATCCTGCCGCCGGGGCGACGCGCGTTCCTTGACGTGGGTCAACTAGTGGGCGGGAAGGGCCATATTGTGGCGGAACTCACCAGCTGCTCCAGGCGGGCGACGTCGTGCAGGGTGATGCGCCGCCCGCGCACGCTGATCAGGCCCTCCGCGGTCAGGTCGCGCAGCACGCGGGAGAGGGTCTCGGGGGCGATGTTGAGCCGGGAGGCGAGCACCTGCTTGCGGGTGGGCAGCACCACCACCCGATCCGCGGGCGCGGCGCCGTCCGCGCCCTCCCCGGCGTCCTCGGCGTCCTCGGCGTCCTTGGCGTCCTCGGCGTCCGCGGTGGGCTCCTGGCTGAGCAGGAAGCCCACCACCCGCTGGATGCTCGACCGCAGCGAGTACGCCTCGACGTCGCGGATGAGCCGGCGCAGCCGTACCGCCATGTTGGCGAGCAGCCGGCGGGCGAACGTGGGGTCGCGGTCGATCAGGTCGAGCACGGCCGTGCTGGAGACCGCGAGCAGGGTGGTGGCGACGAGCGCGGTCGCGGTGACCGGGTACCGCTGGCCGTCGAACACCACGGCCTCGCCGAAGCTCTCCCGGACGGTGACGAACTCCACGACCTTCTCGGCCCCGTCCGCGGTGGAGACGGACAGCTGGATCTGGCCGCGCAGCACGTAGTAGAACCCGCGGACCGGGTCCCCCTGATGAAACAGGATCTCGCCCTTGGCGAGCTCGGTGACGTGCGACCCGGCTCGGATGATCTCCGTCTGTTCCGGGGTGAGCCCGGTGAACAGCGGGAGCTCACCCAGTAGCTCCGGCGGCGCGGACGCGATCCTCCCCACGACCCGAGGCTATCGCGGCGCCTCCTCGCCCCCCGCCGGGTACGGCACGGCCGGACGCCTCGCCAGGGCGGCGAGCCGTCCGGCCGTGCGGAGCGGCGGGCGCGTTACAGCACCGCGCCGGAGCTGTCCCGGACCCGCGGCGCCTTGCGCTTCTGCGGCTCGGGCGGCGGCTGCTTGCTGAACCGCTCGAGCTCGATCGCGGACGGCCCGGCGATGAACGAGGACGAGGCCGTGCCGACCACGATGCCGATGATCAGCGCGATGGCGAAGTCGCGCAGCGAGTCGCCGCCGAAGAACGCCAGCGCGAAGAGGATGAACAGCGCGCCGAGACCGGTGTTCACGGTACGCGGCACGGTCTGCAGGATCGCGGTGTTCACCACCTGGCGGAACGGCGTGCGGCGCTGCATGCCCCACAGCTCGCGCACCCGGTCGAAGACAACGACCTTGTCGTTCACCGAGTAACCGACGATCGTGAGCATCGCGGCGAGGAACACGCCGTCGATCGGCTTGTTCAGCCAGGCGAACGCGCCGACCACCGCGGCCACGTCGACCACGAGCGCGATCACCGCGGAGGTACCGAACGTCCAGCGGAACCGGACCGCGAGGTAGAGCAGCTGCGCGGCGAGCGCGACCGCGAGCGCGATCAGCGCGTTGCGGCGCAGCTCCTCGCCGAGGCTCGGCCCGATCAGCTCGTCACGCTCCTTGGTGACGTCGCCGAACGCCTGGTCGAGCGCCTGCTCGATCTTCGCCACCTCGTCGGCGGAGATCTGGCCGGTGCGCACCGAGATGTCCTCGCCGGACGACTGGACCACGGCGTTCGGGTAGCCGGCGTCGGAGACGACCTGCCGCGCGGCGTCGGCGTCGACCGCCTTGGACGTGGCGAACTCCATGATCCGGCCACCGGTGAACTCGACGCCGAAGTTGAGCCCTCGGATCGTGATCCCGGCCGCCGCGGCCACGATGATCAGCGCGCCGATGACCAGCCACAGCCGCCCCTTGCCCATGATGTTCGGGTTGCGCTTGGTCACCCAGGTGCGGACCCGGCCCACGCTGCCCAGGCCCGAGGGGCCGGGCTTGATCCGGTTGATGAACAGCCCGGCGACCGCCCGGGAGATCACCATCGCGGAGATCAGCGAGGCGAGCACACCGATGGCGAGCGTGACGCCGAAGCCCTTCACCGGGCCGCTGGCGAGCCAGAACAGCAGCGCCGCGGCGAGCAGCGTGGTGATGTTGGAGTCGGCGATCGCGCTCCAGGCGTTCTTGAACCCGCGGTCGAGCGCCGCCCGCAGGCCGCGCTTGGGGCTCTGGCCGTACTCCTCCCGCGCCCGCTCGAACACGAGCACGTTCGCGTCGACCGCCATACCGATGGCGAGCACGAAACCGGCGAGACCGGGGAGGGTGAGCGTCGCCCCGAGGGCGACCAGCGCCGCGTACGAGATCAGACCGTAGGCGGCGAGCGCCACCGCGGCCGCGAACCCGACGAGGCGGTAGATCACGAGGATGAACAGCGTGGTGGCGATCACGCCGGCCACCGCGGCCTTGGCGCTCGCCTCGATCGCCTCGGCGCCGAGCGTCGGGCCGAGGGTGCGCTGCTCGATCAGCTCCAGCGGCACCGGCAGCGCACCGCCCTTGATCAGGACGGCGAGCTCCTGCGCCTCCTCCTGGGAGAAGTTGCCGGTGATCTGGGTCCGGCCGCCGGTGATGCCCGCGTTGCAGACGATCGACGGATCGACCTGCGGCGAGGAGATGATCTTGTTGTCGAGCACGATCGCGACCCGGCGCTTGGGGTCGCCGGGGTCGGCGCAGGCGGCCTTCCCGGTGAGCTCCTGCCAGGCCTTGGCGTCGCGGAACTCGACCTCGACGAAGTTGCCGATGCCCTGCTGGAAGTCGGACCCGGCCGCGGCGTCGGCGACCCCCTCACCGGTGATCGCGGCCTTGCCGAGCTTGAGCTTCTGCCCGGACTCGTCGGCGAGCGCGTCCTTGTCGTTCTCGTCGGCGATGCCCTCGACGGGGTGGAAGGTGAGCTGCGCGGTCCGGCCGATCACCTCGGCGGCCTGGCGCGGGTCGAGCACACCGGGCAGCTCGACGATGATCCGCCGCTCACCGGAGCGGACCAGGGTGGGGTCGACGACGCCGAGCGCGTCCGCGCGGCGCCGCAGCACGTCGAGCGCCCGGTCGGTGGCCTCCGAGTCGGCCTTGACGTTGGGCGCGTCGCGTGCCTCGAAGACGAGCTGGGTGCCGCCGCGCAGGTCGAGCCCTAACCGCGGCGGAAGGGTGTAGGCGAGTACCGCGGAGGCCGCGAGGATGACGAACGCGACCACCGCGCGCCAGATCGGCGCACGTGACATGGATTCCTCCACAGGCTGAACGAAAACGGATCGGGAGAACGTCAGCGTGTGGAGGCGCCGGGCGGGGCCCGGGGCGCGGCCGCGGACCGCGTGGCGGACGGGAGGGCGGCGTGGCCGGCGCCGTCGGCCGGAAGGCTCGCGTGCGGCCGGGCCGGTGCCGCGCCGCCCGGCGGCAGGGCGAGCGGGCCGCCGACGGCCGGGGCGCCCTTGGTGACCTGCAGGGCGAGCAGCGCCGCGCCGTACGGCGCCTGGCCGAGCGCCGGGTCGTGGGCGCCGGTCGGCTGCTGCGCCGTGACGACGGTGCGCCCGGCCTCGTCGGGGCCGCGGCCCGTGCCGGTCAGCAGGCACAGCAGAAGGAGCAGTGCGGCGGTGACCCTGCTGCGCATCGCTCCCTCCTCCTGTCCGCTGGGCCAACGGTACCGTGACCGGACGGTGTACGAGTCGACCCGCGCTCGCCGGTTTGCCGCGCGCTTACCGATGGGAAGAAAGGGTTAACCGGGACGCGCACGCGATCCGGACGCAGGAAGGCGCGGATTTTTTACCACATGCTTTTCTGCGTGGCCTGGGCTATGGTGAGGCGATATGGGCGGATATTTGCGGTTTTTCCGCCGGATAGGCGCGGCGAGCGCGATCACGACAGGGGTGGCCCTGCTGGTCGCGCTGCTCGCCGTGTCCGGATCCGCCCTCGGCGCCCGTGCCCATGACGGGTTCGCCGACCCGGCTCCCGCAGGGCCCTGGATCAGCCAGTCGACCGGCGTACCCCTCGCCTACGCCGCGCCCCGGGAGGACCCACCGGCGCCCTGCCTGCCGACCCGGCACGTGGCCCGGTCTCCGGAACTGCCGCTTCCGCTGCCGGACGCGGAGGCGGAGGCGATACGCAGCCCGCAGCAGTTCGCGTTCCGCTGCGCGGATTCCCGCAGCCCGCCGCTGATCTGATCTTCGGTACGTCCCGGCGGCTGCCGCGCACGCCCACGCCGTCCGGGTGGCTCGCATGCCCGCATCACCGCACGGCGGCGGCGACGTCCTGCCACCGCCGCCTCCGGCATACCGTCACGCCCGTACTCGCCGTCGTCGGCGCGTGACGGGGTTGTGTTCACCCCACCCGAGGAGTGATGTCGCCATGGCCGACATCAGATCTGTCCACGCCCTCATGCGCGCCCACGAGCGCCATGAGGCCCAACTGGACACGCTGCGCGACCTGCTCACCGAGCGGCTCGCCGCCGCCCGGGCCGAGCTCGCGCAGGCGCCCGCGGCGCTCCGCCGTACCCACCCGGCGCGGCGGCGGATCGGCGAGCTGGAGGCCGCGCTCGACCGCATGGAGCGCGGCCTGTACGGAATCTGCCGCGGCTGCGGTGCGTTCATCGAGATGAGCGTGCTGCTGCACGCTCCGCAAGACCAGGAATGCGCTGAGTGCCGCCGTGCGGGTGAACGGCGGGCGGGTCCGCGGCGGGCGGCGGTATGACGTCGCCGGACGGTCCCGCCCGGGCGTGGGCGGGCCGCGGCGTCGCCCTCGCCCTCGACCTCGGCACCGCCCGCACCAGGACCGTGGTGCCCGGCGAGAGCGTCGTCCTCGACCGGCCGTCGTGCGTGCCGTCGGCGGACGGCACGGCCGAGCCGGTGTGGCCGATCCGGCACGGCATGGTCGCCAGCCTGTCGGCCTGCCACCGCCTGGCCCGGACCGTGCTGAGTGAGGCGCTCGCCCAGGCCGCGGGCGTGCCGCCGGGCGGCGACGCCGAGCCGCTCGCCGGGCGGGTGGACCGCGTGCTCGTCGGCGTGCCGGTCGCCGCGGCGAGCACCGAGCGCCGCGCCGTACGGGCCGCGGTGGCCCGCGCGGTCGACCGGCCGATCGTGCTCGTCGAGGAGCCGCTCGCGGCCGCCATCGGGTGCGGCGTGGACGTCACCGCCTCCCATCCCCGGCTCCTGCTCGACGTGGGCGCCGGGATCATCGAGGCCGTCGTGATCAGCGACGCGGCGGTGGTCGAGGCCGGCGCGCTGCAGGTGAGCTGCACCACGCCTGCGGGCCTGCCCGGCCACGCCGTGGAGGCGGTGGTCGACCTCGTCGCCGACCTCGTGCGCAGGCTTCCGCCGGACGTACGGCTCGGCGTGCGCGCCGGTGGGCTGCTGCTCACCGGCGGCGGCGCCGCCCAACAGGACCTCGCGGGCCGGCTCGGCGCCGGACTGCGCCTCGCCGTCAAACCGGCGACCCGGCCCGCCCACGCGACCATCCGCGGTCTCACCCGGCTCTGCCTCGTACCCGAACTCGCCGAGCGGGTGACCGCGTCCGAGCCCATCGACCTGACGAGAAGGAGTGTCTGACCATGGCCGGACTCAGCAGTGTGCAGATCCAGGCCCTCCGCCAGGAGCTGGAGGAGCAGCTGCAGCGGCGGCTCAGCCAGATGGAGAGCCTCAAGGCATCGGCCGAGGGCGGCACCGCCGCTGAGATGAGCTGGCAGGACGTCGAGGTGGCGATGGCCGCGACCGACCGCGCCATCGCCGAGACGCGGCGCTGCCTGGAGATGCTCGACAACGGCACCTACGGCCGCTGCGAGCAGTGCAACGCGGAGATCCCGTTCGAGCGGCTCAAGATCCGGCCGCTGGCCCGCTACTGCATCACCTGCCAGCGCAAGCAGGAAGCGGCCTGACCCACGGGCTCCGGCGCCGGCCGGAGGCGTCCCACGACCACGCCTCCGGCCGGCGGCCGGTCCGCGGCCGCCCCGCCCGCCGATCGGGTACGGCGGGCGGGCGGACGCGCACGGTGACGTGCGCCATTGCGGCGGGACCGGCCGGGGCGTACGTTCCGGTAATGGACGTAGTGCATCCACCGCGCGTCGCCTGGGAGGGCGCCCGCGTGTTCGTCACGGCGGCGGGCTGCGACGTGTACTGGTGGCTCAGCGAGATGGTCGGCCGCTACCTCGGCCTCATGCTCGAGCTCTACCTCGCCGAGACCAGGGCGCGCCTGCTCCGCCGCGGCGAGCCGTACGCGGAGATGGGCCTGTGGCGGGTGTACCTGCAGGAGCTTCTCGAGGAGCGCCCCGAGCTGCAGCCGATCGTCCGGCAGCTGATCGAGGAGACCGAGTACCGGCTCGCCCACTGAGCCCTCGCCCACTGAGCCGGGGTACGGCACGGCGACGCTCGCCTGGCCAAGGTCGCCGCCCGCGCACCCCATGACGGCGTGGCCCGCGTTCGCGGGGCGGGCGGCCCGGGCGGTGGACCGGCCGCCGCGCGCGGCCGGATTCCCGCGCGGCCGGCTCATGCTTTCCGGGCCACGGGGCCGTGATCAGGAAGGCTTACCGTCACCGGGCTCCCGGGGCTCGCCGAGGATCGCGCGGATCCACTCGGTGTACTTGTCGGCCAGATCGAGGATGAACGCGCGTCCCGTGTCGCGGAACGGCAGGACCAGCCACGCCGGCAGCGTCAGCACCATGGCGAGCAGGATGAGCAGGGCGGCGACGGCGGCGAGCGCGACCCGCTGCCACCGGGTAAGGGCGTGGAGCATGGCAGCCTCGACGAGTGGGCACACGAGAACGGCTGCCGGTCTCTCCCGCCCGCAAGCAGCGTCCTGGCGTTCCGGTCTCGCCCACCCTTGGAGGCGGGCACCGGCCCGTGCGCAAAAGCCGGTCTCTCCCGCCACGCAGCTGCCTGGGGCCCGCGGCCCGGCCCACCGCATTCGGTGAGCGTAATGACGAACCGACGGTCGAGGGATACTCCCCGGTGTCATCAGCAGAACACACGCTGAGGCGGGGCGCAAGACCTGCCGGTCGCGCGGCCGGGCTAGGGTGACTCGTGCCGTATCCGAGCTGTATCACCCTCTATCACTGATGTATCGACTCATATTCAGCCAGGTCCTGCAGCGGCTCGACGCCGAGGACGTGCACCGGGCGACCGTCCGGGCGCTCGCGGCGCTCTCCCGGGTGCGCCCGCTCAACCGGGCCGTCCACCGGAGGCTTGCGCCGCACGACCCCGCGCTGCGGGTGAGCGCGTTCGGGGTGCACTTCCCGTCGCCGTTCGGGCTCGCCGCCGGGTTCGACAAGAACGGCGTCTGCTTCGAGGCGCTCGCCGCGTTCGGCTTCGGCCACGTCGAGGTGGGCACGGTCACCAGGCACGCCCAGCCGGGGAACGCCCGGCCGCGGCTGTTCCGGCTGCCGAAGCAGCGGGCGATCATCAACCGGATGGGCTTCAACAACGACGGCGCGGCCGTCGTCGCCCGCCGCCTCGCCCGGGTGCGCGGGGTGCCGGTGGTCGTCGGGGTCAACATCGGCAAGACCAAGGTCGTGCCCGAGTCCCAGGCCGTCGCCGACTACGTTGCCAGCGCCCGCGCGCTCGCCGACCGCGCCGACTACCTCGTGGTGAACGTCAGCTCGCCGAACACGCCCGGGCTGCGGGACCTGCAGGCGGTGGAGCGGCTGCGGCCGCTGCTCGCCGCGGTCCGCGAGGTGACCGAGGCGCTGCCGCGCCGTACCCCGCTGCTGGTGAAGATCGCCCCCGACCTGGCGGACGAGGACGTCGACGCGGTCGCCGACCTCGCGGTCGAGCTCGGCCTCGACGGGATCATCGCCACGAACACCACGATCCGCCGCGACGGCGTGCCGGACACCCAGCCCGGCGGGCTCTCCGGCCGGCCGCTGAAGGCCCGCTCGCTGGAGGTGCTGCGGCGGCTGTACGCCCGGGTCGGGGACCGGATCACCCTCGTCTCGGTCGGCGGCGTGGAGAACGTCGACGACGTGTGGGAGCGGCTGCTCGCCGGGGCCACCCTGGTGCAGGGCTACACCGCGATGGTCTACGAGGGCCCGCTGTGGGCCGCCCGGATCAACCGCGCCCTGTCCCGCCGCCTCCGGCTGCACGGCCACTCCTCGATCCGGGAGGTCATCGGCAAGATGGCCGTGCCGACCCGCAGCGGCGGCTGACGCCTCCGCCCGCGGCGGGCGCGGCACGCGGGATGGCGCGCGCCGGGCGGCCGGGCCGTACCGCCCCGGAGCCCGGCGCTAGCCGAGGTACTTCTCGATGCCCTTCGCGATGGCCTGGCCGAGACGCTGGCGGAACTTCGGGTTCTTGAACTTGGCGGCGTCCGCCGCGTTGCGCATGTTCCCGCACTCGAGGAACACCTTCGGCACGGTGGACAGGTTGAGCCCGCCGAGATCGTCCCGGAAGTCCAGGCCCTGCTTGCCGATGTAGGTGGAGTACGGCAGGTCCGTGCCGGCGTGGACCGCGTCCCGGATCGCGATGCCGAGGCGGCGCGAGGCGCCCACCACGGGGTCCACCGGGCCGTTGATCTTCTTCGGCATGATCACGTGGAAGCCGTGGGCCTTCGGGCCGGCGCCGTCGGCGTGGATCGAGATCGCCGCGTCGGCCTTCGCCCGGTTGCCGATGGCGGCCCGCTCGGTGATGCACGGCCCCACCCCGGTGTTGCTCTTCCGGGTGAGCTTGACCGTGGCCCCGGCGGCCCGCAGCGCCTTCGCCGTGTGCTGCGCGACGTCCCAAGTGAACGCGGCCTCGGTGTAGCCGTCGTTGGTCTGGGTGCCCGTCGTGTCGCAGGGCTTCTTGTGCGTGTGCACGTCGACGAGGCGGTTGATCACGTCGGGCCGCCGGTAGTTGTGGCCGTTGTGGCCCGGGTCGATCACCACGACCTTGCCCTTGAGCGGCTTGTCCGCGGTCCCGGTCGAACGTGCCGGGGCCGTCGCCCGCGCCGCGGAGGTCGCCACGCCGAGCGGCGGACTCGACTCCGCCGGCGAACCCGCCTTCGCCGGCGAAGCCGACTCCGCCGCCCCCTGGGCGCCTCCGCACGCCGCCACGGCCCCGAGCCCGTACAGCGTGACCATCGTCGCGACCAGCGTCCGACCTCTCACAGGACCTCCCGTGCCGGGCGGGCCCGGTGGTACCTGACCCCCACCGGGTCGCCCTCCTCGCTCGTCACGGTGTCCGCACCGGTGTCGCGGAGCACCCCGGTGACGCCCTTCCGTCCCTCCAACTTACGCGCGGTGCGACGGTGGCGTTGCGACCTCCCCCGCCCTCGCGGGGGGAGGGGGACGTCACACTCGCGGGAAGGGCGGGGTCTTCCGGGGACGGGAGGCCGGGAGCGGGCTGCGCGTTCCGGCCGCGGCCCCGCGCGGGCTAGCCCCGGTTCAGCGCCGCCGAGGTGTGCTCCTCCTGCGCCTGGAGCAGGGCGGCGAGCTCGTGGGCGTCCTCGGCGTCGAGGCCGAGCACCACCCGGGGACGGCCCCAGGGGTGGTCGATCGAGTGGGCCACGTAGCCCGCGACGGACTCGCCGTGGCCTTCCGTGCTCCGCCCCCGCGCGCTCCGCCAGCCCGCCCAGGCGCGCTCGAGCGCCGTGGCGGCCCGTTGCGCGCAGGACACCAGCTCTGGATCACGCATGAAAACCCCCGTCTTTGCTCGTGGTCGCGTTGTGCTCCAACGCCGACCGCCGGTCTGCGTCCCCGTGGGGGTCGGCGTCACGGCCCCGAGTTAACACCGGATGCCACGATTCGTGGCGTGCCTTGACCGAGCTTTGGGGGTTCCTGGATGACCCGCTGGCCGTGGGAACGCGCCAGACCGCCCGGTCACTCGGGCGCGGGGCCGGAGCTGGTGCGGACGACGAGGCTCGGGCTCACCTCGCGCAGCCGGGACGGCTTGCCGGGTCCGGAGATGCGGTCGCTGAGCAGCGCGGCCGCGGACCGGCCCATGGCCCGGCGCGGTTGGTCGACGCTCGTCAGCGAGATCTGGTTGAGCGCGGCGAGGTGGGTGTTGTCGTAGCCGACGATCGACAGATCCTCGGGCACCCGCAGGCCCATCTCCTTCGCGGCGGCGAGCACGCCGAGCGCGACGATGTCGTTGGTGGCGAAGATCGCGGTCGGCCGCGGGTCGCGGCGGAGCAGCGCCAGCGCGGCCTTCTTGCCGCCCTCCTCGCTGGACTCGCCCTGCTCGACCATGATGTACGGCGCGAGCCCGTGGCGGCGCATCGCGACGAGGTAGCCCTCGCAGCGGTAGCGCGCCGCGGAGGACGGGGAGCCCTCGATGTGGGCGATGCGGCGGTGGCCGTGCTGCACGAGGTGGTCGATGGCGAGCCGGGCGCCGAGCTGGTCGTCGTCGACCACGATGTCGACCCCGTCGAGCTCGACGTCGCGTTCGCCGACCACGACGGTGGGCGTGTAGGCGGCGGCCTCGGCGAGGGTGTCGCTGGAAGGCGCCACGCCGAGCAGCACGAGGCCGTCGACGCGCAGCTCGAGGAACGCCTCCACCGCCTCGTCCTCGAACGCCGGGTCGAACCGGCCGCTGCCGATCAGCAGGCGCAGCCCTTCGCCGTGCAGGCTCTCCTGCAGGCCGTCGAGGAACTCGGCGTAGAACGGGTTGTGCAGGTCCGCGACGAGCGCGCCCACCAGGTGGGTGCGGCCCTCGACGAGGCTGCGGGCCACGGCGTTGGGCCGGTAGCCGAGCTCACGTGCCGCCTGGAGCACGGCCTCCCGCCGGTGTTCGCTCACATGGGGGGAGCCGCGAAGTACCAGCGACACCAGCGATTTCGACACGCCGGCCCGTTCGGCCACGTTGCGGATCGTCGGTCGCGGTCTGAGAGGTGGTCCGAAACCGTCAGGCAGTCCGGGTTGCGGCGTCGCCGTACCCGCACGCCTGCGGGTAGAGGTCTGCGAATACGGTCCTGGCACGGTTCTCCCCACGTCTCCCCCATGGTCAGAGGATGTGCACCTGTCAGACCAAACGATCCAAGGCCGGGAAGGGTACGGGTGTGATCGTCGCATGTACCCGCAGTCACCCATCGTGACGTTTTCGCGGTCATCGGCCACTGGTGCACGACGTGCGCCGGTGCCCGTGGGCCCGCCGAACCGGTCCCACGGACCTGCGCGACCGATCGCGAGGGAGTTTCGCCTCACTGGGGTTTGGGGCGCGGCCGTGCCGGGTTTCGGGGCGGCCACGGCGACGAGTGCCGGGGAGCGGCGGGGACGGATCGGCACGTGCCACGACCGTTCCATCCATCGCCTGGGCGGCGGGTGGCGGGACGCCCGGTGGCGGGAGCGCCGCGACGAGGAGACCGGGCGGCGGGATGGACGCCGGGATGGGCATAGGGATGGGCGGCGGAACGGGTAGCGGAACGGGCAGCGGAATGGACACGGTGAACGCGGGGCGGCCCGTGCCGGCCGCCACTCCGGCATGCGCGGCCGGGTGGTTGAAGAGCCGGGGGTGGAGGCGTGCCCTGCTTCGCTCGGGCCCGGGGTGATCGCCGGATACGACTACGAGCTGCGCGCCCTCGAAGGACTCGGCCTCGACGACGTCGAGATGGACGCCGCTCTGACGTTCCTGCTCGACTTCGTGCAGGCACGGGACCGGAGCGGCGGACGGACCACGCGAGCGCGATGCGGCCGCCCGTGTCGCGGTCGGCCGAGCGCCGCGCGAGGGCACGGCACGGCGTTCGCCACACCGCAGGCTGCCGCTGACCGGACGACGGGCGTGGTCGAGCGGCACGCGGCGGCCCACCTGCTTGCCGTGGAAGGGCGGCCTGAGATTGGCCGGTGTCGTTGTCGGCCTGCGGCCGCGGCAGCAAGCCGTGGCCGGCCTGGTGACCGGCGTGCCGCCACCGGCGGCATGACGCGTGCGGACAGCGGGTGGTGGCCCGTCAGCGTGAGCGTCTCGGTGAGCCACGGCGGGCCGGGCCGATTCGGCCGAGCGAGCACGAGGACCGGTACGGCGGTGAGCGCAGTGCAGGCCTGCCGCTCCCTGCCCGCGCGAGCGTGGCGCACACGGCGCGACGGCCCGTCGGCATGCGGCGCTGACGCGGCCTGAGGTGGGTTGTGTCGCCGTCGGCCTGCTGCACGCGAGCGCGGTGAGCGAAGCCGTGGCCGGCCTCGTCGCCGGCTGTGCCGTCAGCTGGTCGCGTGGTGCACGCGGGTACGGCGAAGGCGGGGTATGCGGTGCCGTGCCGTACCTGGACCGGCGGGGGAGCCGCGGCGCGGGCGGCCGCCGGATGGGTGACGGCGTCGGCGGCATGCCGAGACCTTCCGGTACCGGACGGCCCGATCGGACCGGCGTGGGGAGTCGCCGCCCCGGGCGTCGGCCACGCCGACGGGGCGTTCAGGGGGAACGGCGGGACGCGACGACGCGACCGGCGGCGGCCGCGGCCGTGGCGTCCTCGGGTGGCCCTCCTGGCGACCGGATCGTCGCGCTGCCGGATCCGGCCGTCGCGCTCGGCTCCGCCGTCCGGCTCCTGGTCACCGGCAGGGCCGGGGGTTGCCGCGAGTAGCGGTGCCGGGCGGGCGGCACCGCCTTACTCGGCCCCGTGGCCCTCGCGGTCACGGGTTGTGCGACGCGCTCACATCGGCGACGCGAGCGCGCCGTGAGTTCCCCCCTTGATCGGCGACCTCACTCCGATCGCTGCTGCGGGATGCCCGCGAGCAACGCCCGGACCTCGGTCTCTCGGTAACGGCGATGACCGCCGAGGGTGCGGATGGACGTCAACTTGCCCGCTTTCGCCCACCTGGTAACGGTCTTCGGGTCGACGCGGAACATGGTTGCGACCTCCGCCGGGGTGAGCAGTGGCTCGGCCTCGGGTGTACGAGCTGACATTTGTGCGGCCTCTCCTCCGTGTGGACCGGCGACGCGATCCTTGCGACTTTCCTTGGCGCTTGTCACGGATGTCCCTCAATGGCCCCTGCGCGTGCGGTTTCCGGAACCATTTGCGGCATCACCCGGTGTGACCATACAGCCACGAAGAGCGATTGGCGAGCCCTCTGGGCACAACATCTCGTCCACGTGTTGAAGTCACGCTCGGTGATTCTAGCGACACGATTCGTGGTATCGCAGTGAAAACGGCAAACTACTCAGTTCGCAGAATGGAGGCCTGCCGATAGCTGACCCAACTTTGCAGGTCGGTGCCCGACTTTGGTGGTCAGTTGGCCGTTTCGAGGGCTTGGATCGACCGCCAGCGGTGCACGACCCGCTGGTACATCGCGTAGGCAAGTTCTTCCTGACCGGTGTCCAAACCGGTCAGGGCGGCCGCCAGCTCGGCGACGGACTGGTCGGTCCGCAGGGTCTCGTCGTCCATGAGGTGGACGAGCCCACCGTAGTCGAGTTCCACCAGCGAGTGCGGGTGAAACTCCTCGAGCCACCGGCCGACGTCCTCCACCTGGTGGATCGCGGTCACGTCGCCCATCCGGCGGCCCACGTGGCGGCGGAGCACGGCGAGCGCGCGGGCCACCCGGCGGCGCGCCTGGGCCATCGAGGTCACGTACAGCAGGTTCCGGGCCGGCGTGGTGGTCGTCGCCGTGCCCGGCTCGCCGGAGGTCTGCTCCCGGTCACCCAGCACCAGCCACCGCTCGGCGGAGTCGAATGGCACGAACCACGCGGTCGGAACGTGCCACGTGCTCGTGCGGATGTGCGGGCGCAGCCCTTCGGCCCCGACCTCCCGCCGGTACCGGTCGAAGTCGTCCGCGGTCTGCTCGGCGATCGCCGGCGGCACGAACCGGTTGGCGAGTTTCGCCGGGATGCTGCCCCGGAAGCGCGCGAAGGCGAGCCAGGACCGCAGCCGCGTCTCCCACGGGCAGACGTACAGGATGTCGTCGACGCGGCGCAGGTAGGCGTCCCGGCTCTCGTGTTCCGGCACCGGGATCGGGGGGACGCCGAGCAGCCGCCGGATCGCCTCGGCGTGCTCGGCCTCCAGGGCGTGGGCCCGCCGCGGGCGGTCGGGCAGGTCCACGTAACGCGCCCACTGCGAGCGGGCCGGCTCGGGGAACGCGGCGAGAGGCTCGTAGACGCGGAGGTACGCGGCATAGGGCAGCACAACACGAATCGTGCCACGGCGGCCGCCGCTTTGCCGCATGAGGGCCCGACCGGCGCGGCGCGCCGCATGCCCGAGGACCAAGATCGAAAAGGGTGTCCGGGTTTACCCTGAAGGCGTGGTACCGCCGCAATGGGGCGGCGGACGGAGTGATGGAGGTCACCACCGTGACCGAGCGGATCAGCGGCGCCGAGCGAGCCGGCGCCCGGGTCGTGTGGAACCCGAAGGAGGCCGCATGACCAGCGTCTTCGGGCTGTCCCACAAGGACGGCAAGGCATTCGCGCGCACCGGCGGACATGAGCAGGTGGTGTTCTGCTCGGACGAGCGCAGCGGGCTGTACGCGATCATCGCGATCCACAGTACCGCGCTCGGCCCGAGCCTCGGCGGCACGCGGTTCTACCCGTACGCCTCCGAGGAGGAGGCCCTCGCCGACGTGCTCAACCTCTCCCGCGCCATGTCCTACAAGAACGCCCTCGCCGGGCTCGACCACGGCGGCGGCAAGGCCGTGATCATCGGCGATCCGGCCACGGACAAGACCGAGGCGCTGCTGCGCGCCTACGGCAGGTTCGTGCAGTCGCTGGGCGGGCGCTACATCACCGCCTGTGACGTCGGGACCTACAGCGAGGACATGGACATCGTCGCCCGGGAGTGCGACTACGTCACCGGCCGCACCGTGGCCCACGGCGGCGCCGGGGACTCGTCCATCCTGACCGCCTTCGGGGTCTACCAGGGCATGCGGGCGGCGGCGCAGCACGTGTACGGCACGCCGTCGCTGCGCGGCAGGCGGGTGGGCGTCGAGGGCGTCGGCAAGGTCGGGGCCAAGCTCGCCGCGCGCCTGCTCGAGGACGGCGCCGAGGTGGTGGTGTGCGACGTCGACGAGCGGGCCGTGGCCCGGCTGCGGGAGCGCCACCCGCAGATCGAGGTGGTCACGGACACCGACGCGCTCATCGCGAGCGACATCGACGTCTACGCCCCCTGTGCGCTCGGCGGCGTCCTCGACGACGACCGCGCCTCTAAGCTGGAGGCGAGGATCGTCTGCGGCGCCGCCAACAACCAGCTCGCCCACCCGGGCGTGGAGAAGCGGCTGGCGGAGCGGGGCGTGCTGTACGCCCCGGACTACGTCGTCAACGCAGGCGGCGTCATCCAGGTGGCCGACGAGATCGAGGGGTTCAGCATGGAACGTGCCCGAGCCCGAGCGGAGCGGATCTTCGACACCACCCTCAAAATCTTCGCCATCGCCGGTGAAGAGGGCGTCCCGCCGGGCGTGGCAGCGGATAGGCTGGCAGAGCGCAGAATGTCGGAAGTCGGGAGACTTAGGGGCATTTGGCTGCACCGGTGAGTGTCGGCACCCATCCGACGTACCGAGTAGCGCGCAAAACAGGTACGGTAATAGGCGAACGAGAGGCTGACGCCGAGAAGTCAGGTGGCGTCAGTGCGTGATGCGTTAGCGACGAGGGGTCGGCCACTACGACCCCGCATGAGGGGGTCGAGCCAATGGGGCGCGGCCGAGCCAAGGCCAAGCAGGTGAAGGTTGCCCGGCGCCTGAAGTACAACAGCGTGGGCACTGATCTTGATCGTCTTCGTGAGGAACTGGGGGTTGGCCGCGGCGATTCCACTCACAACCGTGACTACACGGATCCGTACGAGGAGCTGGTGGATCGGTACGCCGATTACGCCAGGGAGTACGAGGAATCCCGGGACGACGACCGCGACGAAGACGAGCGTCCCGCTCGCAAGTAGCGGATCTGCTTGGTGAGGGCGGAGGCATCCGTCCACCCGGGCGGATGCCGACGCCTTGGCAAGCAGCCCGACTGAGCGCTTCGGCCTGCCGGAGCGCTCATCGTCGTGCCCTGGGCTCCGCCCGGCGCCGTCCGCGGCGGGGCAGGGGCATGCGTCCCGCCATGCGGGCCGCTCACCGGCGGCCCCGCGTGACGCGGGCGTACGGCGTCCCGCGCCGGCCGTCGCCGGCGTGACTCCGGTCGCGGCGGCGACGGCCGGCGGGACCCGCCCGAGCGGTCGAACCTTGCCCGACGCCGGTCCGGACCGGACGGCCGCGGGCGCCTTTGGCATGCCCGCACATCGGCCGCCCGTGCCGGCCGGGGCGGTGCCGCGAGAGGCCGGGCACCGGCTCTCGTTACTGTGAAATTGATCACATTAGGGTCGGATGTGGTCACTCCGCCGTGCCCGCCGGCGGAACGCCGCCGTGCCGTGGGCCGCCCTTCGAGCGTGATCCTCGTCACTCCGCGACGCCCGGAACGCGTGCCCCGGCGGCACGGTCCCGGGCGGCGGCGACGACGGCGGCCGTACCGCGTGCCCCGGCCGCGAGCGCGCGCGGCGGCGGGGCGGCGCCGGGCCGCGGCTCAGATGCGCGCCTGCCCGGTCCCGGGGACGACCTCGCCGAGCACCCAGGCGGGCACGCCCCGCTCCCGCAGCACGGCGAGCGCGGCGTCCGCGGCGTCCGCGGCGACGATCGCGCACATGCCCACGCCCATGTTGAAGGTCTTGTCCATCTCGGCCTGCGGCACCTTGCCGTGCCCGGCGAGCACCTCGAAGATCGGCGGCGGGGTCCAGGAGCCGCGGTCGAGCACCGCGTCCACGGTCGGCGGCAGCGAGCGAGCGAGGTTCGCGGCGAGCCCGCCGCCGGTGATGTGCGCGAACGCGTGCACCTCGACCGCGTCGGCGAGCGCGAGGCAGTCCCGCGCGTAGATCCGTGTGGGCTCGAGCAGCTCCTCGCCGAGCGTCCGCCCCAGCTCGGGGATCTCGTCGGCCAGCGACAGGCCCGCGGTCCGCACGATGTGCCGCACCAGCGAGTAGCCGTTCGAGTGCAGCCCGGAGGAAGCGAGGCCGAGCACCACGTCGCCGGGCCGTACCCGGTCCGGGCCGAGCAGCCGGGACGCCTCCACCACGCCGGTGCCCGCGCCCGCCAGGTCGTACTCGTCCGGGCCCATCGCGCCCGGATGCTCGGCGGTCTCGCCGCCGAGCAGCGCGCACCCGGCGATGCGGCAGCCCTCGGCCACGCCGCCCACGATCGCGGCGATGCGCTCCGGCACCACCTTGCCGCACGCGATGTAGTCGGTGAGGAACAGCGGCTCGGCCCCGCACACCACGAGGTCGTCGACGACCATCGCGACGAGGTCGAGCCCGATCGTGTCGTGCCGGTCGAGCGCCTGCGCGATCATCACCTTCGTGCCGACCCCGTCGGTGGAGGTGGCGAGCAGCGGCCGCTCGTACCGGGTCAGCGCCGACGCGTCGAACAGCCCGGCGAACCCGCTCGCCTCGTCCACCACCTCGGGCCGGCGCGCCCGGGCCACCTTCGCCTTCATCAGCTCGACGGCCCGCTCCCCGGCCGCGATGTCCACCCCGGCCGCGGCGTACGAGACGCCGCTCACCTCATCGCTCATGCGCACATCACTCTCAGGATCGGCGCGCACGACGGCGCGCGGAACGTGGTCAACCGGATCGTCGTCCCCGGGCCGGGCCGGTCACTGCCCGGCGGCCTCCAGGACGAACTTGCCGACGTTGTCGCGGTCGATCGGGATCGGGTACCGGCCGTCGAAGCACGCCCGGCAGAGCCGCTCGGCCGGGAGCGTGGTGGCCTTGATCAGGCCCTCGAGCGAGATGTACCCCAGGCTGTCGGCGCCGATCGACTCGCAGATCTCCTCGACCGAGAGCGACCCGGCGATCAGCTCGGCCCGGGTGGCGAAGTCGATGCCGTAGAAGCACGGCCAGGCCACCGGCGGCGAGGAGATCCGCACGTGCACCTCGGTCGCCCCGGCCTCGCGCAGCATGCGGACGATCGCCCGCTGCGTGTTGCCGCGCACGATCGAGTCGTCCACCACGACGAGGCGCTTGCCCGCCACGACCTCCTTGAGCGGGTTGAGCTTGAGCCGGATGCCGAGCTGTCGGATGGTCTGCGACGGCTGGATGAACGTGCGGCCGACGTAGGAGTTCTTAACCAGGCCCTGGCCGTACGGGATGCCGCTCTCGGCCGCGTAGCCGATCGCGGCCGGGGTGCCCGACTCGGGCGTGGGGATGACGAGGTCGGCCTCGACCGGGTGCTCGCGGGCGAGCGTCCGGCCCACCTCGACCCGGGTGACGTGCACCCCGCGCCCGGCGATCGTGGTGTCCGGCCGGGCGAGGTAGACGTACTCGAACAGGCAGCCCTTGGGGTCGGCGAGCGCGAACCGGCGCGACCGCACCCCGCGCTCGTCGATCGTGATCAGCTCGCCGGGCTCGACCTCGCGCACGACCGCCGCGCCGACGATGTCGAGCGCCGCGGTCTCCGAGGCGACCACCCAGCCCTTCTCCAGCCGGCCGAGCACGAGCGGCCGGATGCCCTGCGGGTCGCGGGCCGCGTACAGGGTCTTCTCGTCCATGAAGACGAGGCTGTAGGCGCCCTTGACCTGCGGCAGCAGCTCGACCGCCGCGTCCTCCAGGCCGGCGCCGCCGTGCCGGGACAGCAGGGCGGTGAGCACCTCGGTGTCGGTGGTCGCCCGGATGCTGTCGGCGGGGAGCCGCGCGGCGAGCTCGGGCGTGTTGATGAGATTGCCGTTGTGCGCCATGGCGAGGCCACCGGCCTCGGTCGAGCTCAGCGTGGGCTGGGCGTTCTCCCAGACGCTGGAGCCCGTGGTCGAGTAGCGGCAGTGGCCGATCGCCAGGTGGCCGCGCAGGGTGCGCAGCACGGACTCGTCGAAGACCTGCGCGACCAGCCCCATGTCCTTGTAGACGAGGATCCGGCTGCCCTCGCTGACCGCCATGCCCGCCGATTCCTGGCCGCGGTGCTGGAGGGCGTACAGGCCGAAGTAGGTGAGTTTGGAGACATCCTCCCCCGGAGCCCACACGCCGAAGACGCCGCAGGCGTCCTTCGGGGCGCGGTCGCGGGGGTCAAGGTCATGGCCGAGCTGGCCGTCGCCTTTAAGCACGTGCTTGAGTCTAATTTGGGGCTCCGGCCCGCTCCAAACCCCCTGCCTGCCGCGACGCCCCGCGCGCCGGTCCGCGGGCACGGCGGAGGCCGCCGCGAAACCCGTCTGATTACAAATTCACGAAACCCTCGACGACTCTTGACCATGTCGCCTCGCCGCCGCGCCGGACGGGGGTGGACGCTGGAGGCGTTCTGTCTGCCGGGAGGTCGGGAACGGCCGGAAGAAGTGCCGGGAGTACCACCGTGACGAAGTCTGGCGATCCACATCGGCTCGACCGGCGGGAGAGCGGTACGGGCCGCACCTGGGCGCGGGGACGGCATGCGCGGGCCGACGGGCCCGGCGGCGAGCCCACCGTCGCCCTGCCCCGCCTCATCCCTCCGGCCACGGAGTGGGGCACCCGCGTGCCGAGCGGCCCCGCCGGGGCGACGGCGTACTCGCCCGACTCGCCGGACCTCTTCCCGCCGCTGCCGGAGCCCGAGCCGCGTCCGCCGGCCGCGCCCGCGTCGCGCGCCCCGGCCGGGGCCACCGCGGCGCCGCCGCTCCGGGCCGCGCACGACACCGGCCCCGGTACGGCTCCGCCGCCGTTCGCCTGGCCCGACGACCCGGCGGGCGGCTCCGCGCCGGACGGCGAGGGGCAGGGGCGGCCCGCGGACTGGGAGCCGTGGCCGGGACCGGCGCACCGGGCGGGCTCCCGGCCCGCGACGCGGCGCCGCCGCAGGAAGCGCACCCGCGCCGCCACCGCCACGCTCGTCCTCGGCATCGCCGGCCTGGTGACGTTACCGTTCTGCGGGGTCGGCGCGGTCGCCGCCGTCGCCGGGCTGATCACCGGCGTGGTCGCCGTCACCCGGAGCGCGGCCCGCGGCCGGGCCGTGACCGGCCTGCTGCTGTGCGCCGCCACCCTGGTGATCGCGGTCGCCGCGGCCCTGTGGGTGGCCGCCACCGGGGTGGGCAGCTGCCTCGACGAGAGCCTCTACCCGACCCGGGCCGACGCGGAGGCGTGCGTCGCCGAGAAGCTCGGCATCCCGGCCGAGCCCGGCTACTAGCCGCCCTCCCCCGCGCCGTACGGCCCGCCGGCGGTCACCCGGCCTCGAGCGGGAGGAACGGGGACAGGTCGGCCCGTACGCCGCTCGCCAGGACGCGCCCCGCGGCCACCGCGCCGGCCCAGTCGAGGCGGCCGGTGGCGAGCTCCAGCCAGGTCCGCGGGTCGAGCTCGACGAGGTTCGGCGGCGTGCCGCGGGTGTGCCGGGGCCCCTCGATGCACTGCACCGCGGCGTACGGCGGCACGCGCACCTCGACCGCGCATCCCGGCGCCTTCGCGGCGAGGAGGTCGAGCAGGTGCCGTACCGCGGCCCGCGCGGCCTGCCGTTCCGGCTTCAGGCCGCGCTCGTAGGCGCGCAGCACCGCGGCCACGCACGCGGCCGGGACGGCGGAGTCGGGACCGTCGAAGGCGGGCTCGCCGAGCGCGAGGAGCTGGGCGTCGAGCGCCTCGCGCACCCTGGGGTCGGGTCTGCGGGATGGCACCCGTCCATTCTCCCGGCCCGGGCCCGCCGCCGCACGGGCGGTCACCGCCGCCGCCCGCGGGTATCGGGGTGAAAGATGAACCGGTCATGCGGCGACGGTTCATCGTCCGGGAGGTCGTCGTTCATCCCGAGTTCGAACAACGGTCGTAGCGTCCCGCCGGGACAACCGCCAGACCTTGGAGGATCCAGTGGCGAATCCGTCGCCCCGTCGTACGCTGCCGTTGCTGTCCGTGCCGCGCACGGGCGGACGGGATCCGATGACGTGCCGGTTCCGGTGCGGCAACAGCTGCGACCACGAGATCGCCAACACCAGCGACAACCCGTACTTCGGTGACATCCTGTCGGCCGCGCTCTCCCGCCGCGGCGCGCTGCGGGCCGGCGTGCTCGGCACCATGGTCGTCTCGGTCGGCGCCACCGCCCTCGCGGCTCCGGCCGCCGCGCAGGCCGCCGATCCCGGGCGCAAGGGGGGCGGCCACGGGCCGGGGCATGGGCCCGGGCGGGGGAACGGGCGGGGCAGGCTCGCCTTCACGCCGGTCGCGCCGAACACCAAAGACGAGCTCGTCGTGCCCGAGGGCTACGAGTCGGCGGTGGTGGTGCGCTGGGGCGACCCGGTGCTGCCGGACGCGCCGGAGTTCGACTTCGACAACCAGACGGCCGAGGCCCAGGCGAAGCAGTTCGGCTACAACTGCGACTACGTCACGTTCTTCCCGCTGGGCCGGGACCGCGGGCTGCTCTGGGTGAACCACGAGTACACCGACGAGAACCTCATGTTTCGCGGGTACACCGGCGGCGACAACGCGACCGAGGAGCAGATCCGGATCGCGCTCGCCGCGCACGGCGGCTCGATCGTGGAGCTGCGCCGGGTCGGCCGGTCCGGCCGCTGGGAGCTCGTCACCACCGGGCGCCGCCGCTACAACCGCCGCATCACCGCCGAGACCCCGATGCGGCTGTCCGGCCCGGCCGCGGGCAGCGACCTGCTGAAGACGGCCGCCGACCCGACCGGCCGCCGGGTGCGCGGCATGCTCAACAACTGCGCCGGCGGCGTCACCCCGTGGGGCACCGTGCTCACCTGCGAGGAGAACTGGAACCAGTACTTCGTGGGCGGCGACGGCGTGCCCGAGGCGAACAAGGCGGCCCTGGAGCGGTACGGCGTGAGCACGAGCCGGGCGGTGCCGAGCGGCAGCCGGCGCTTCGACCGGGTCGACGAGCGGTTCGACCTGTCGAAGCACCCCAACGAGATCAACCGCTTCGGCTGGGTGGTGGAGATCGACCCGTTCGACCCCGACTCCACCCCGGTCAAGCACACCGCGCTGGGCCGGTTCGCGCACGAGGGCGCCACCACCACGCTCGCCCGGGACGGCCGGGTGGTCGTCTACATGGGCGACGACGGCCGGTTCGAGTACATCTACAAGTTCGTCTCCAAGGGCCGGTTCCGCCGCGGCGACGACCGCCACAACCGCAGGTTGCTGGAGGAGGGCACCCTGTACGTGGCGAAGTTCACCGGCGACAGCCCGAAGCGCGAGATCGACGGCTCGGGCCGGCTGCCCCGGGACGGCGCCTTCGACGGCCGCGGCGAGTGGATCCCGCTGGTGAGCGGCGACCGGTCGTTCGTGCCCGGGATGAGCGCGGCCGAGGTGCTCGTGTTCACCCGGATCGCCGCGGACAAGGTCGGCGCGACGAAGATGGACCGGCCCGAGGACGTCGAGCGCAACCCGGTCACCGGCGCGGTGTACGCGGCGCTCACCAACAACGGCGACCGGACCGCGGCCCAGGCGGACGAGGCGAACCCGCGGGCGAAGAACAAGCACGGGCACGTCCTGGAGATCGTCGAGCAGGGGAACGACCCGGGGGCGACCCGGTTCCGCTGGTCGATCCCGCTGGTGTGCGGCGACCCGAACGACCCCTCGACCTACTTCGCCGGATACGACAAGTCGAAGGTGTCCCCGATCTCCTGCCCGGACAACCTCGCCTTCGACGCCGACGGCAACCTGTGGATCGCCACCGACGGCAACGCCCTCGGCTCCAACGACGGCCTGTTCGCGGTGCCGGTGACCGGCCCCGAGCGCGGCCGGGTGCGCCAGTTCCTCACCGTGCCCCGCGGCGCGGAGACCTGCGGCCCGCTCGTCACCGACGACCAGCTCAGCGTGTTCGTCGCGGTGCAGCACCCGGGCGAGATCAGCGGCGCGAACCCGGACAACCCGGCGAGCCGCTGGCCCGACGGCGACCAGCCGCGCCCCTCGGTCGCCGTGGTGTGGCACAAGCGCGGCAGGAAGATCGGTTCCTGACCCGGCACCCCCAACCCGGTACGGCCCGGTCCGGCGGGGCCTGCGCGCGCCCGCGGGGCCGGGCCGTACGCTGGGGGCGGTCGCCCGGCGGTCGGGCGGCCGCTGTGGCCGGTCGCGGGGCCGGTCGGGACGACGGACGGGGGGGACGATGCGGCCCACGACGAGGATCGCGGCCGGTCTGCTCGCGGGCTGGGCGGTGCACGACCTGGAGGAGCTGCTCACCATGCGGCGCACCGCGCGGGAGCTCCTGCCGCGGCTGCCTCGCTGGGTGCCGATCCCACACGAGCTGCGCCGCGACGGCCTCGAGCAGCGCCACATCAATCTGGCGGTCGCGCTCATGGGCCTGGCGATGGCGACGGCGTCCGCGGCCGGGGTGCGCTCCGGGGGCCGCTCGCCGCTCTTCCGCGGCGCGCTGCTCGGCTTCGGCGTGCACGGCTTCACGCACATCGCGATGGCGCTCGCCGCGCGCCGCTACGTCACCGGGGTCGCCACCGCCCCGACCGTGGTGATCCCGTTCTGGCTGTGGGCGCGGCGCGAGCTCGCCCGGGCGGGCGTCCGCGACGACGATCGCGCGGCCGTGCTCGCCGCGCTCGCGTTCCTCCCGCTGGTGCCGGGGGCGCACGCCGCGGCCCACCGGCTGCTCCGCGGCCGCCGCTAGTGCGGGCCGGCCGTCCGCGCCGGTCCGCCGGGCCGCCCCCGGGTGCCCGTTCTTGCGTTCTCGTGCGCGATATTGATCACAGTCGCTCTATGATCGTCTCGTCGGTATCCGACGCTTCGGGATGCCGGTCACTCTCTTCCACGGGCACAGGGGGCGCTTCACCCATGCGATTACCTCGCTACCGTGCGTGATCGAGCATGTGCGTGACCGAGCCGGGCGGCGCCGAGGGCCGCGGCCGGGAGCGCGACTGGGATACAGCGCGCCCGCCTTCGCCCGCCCGCCTGTGCGGCATCGTGGAACCCCCGGAGACAAGGCATGGCTGACGCCGGCGACAGGCATCATCTGGATCTTCCCGTCCATCCCAGCGCCGCCTCGCAGGCGCGCCGGCACGTACGCGAGATGCTGTCCCGGTGGGGGCTCGACGGGCTGCGGGAGACCGCCGAGCTGGTCGTCAGCGAGCTGGTGACGAACGCGGTGAAGGCCGCCGGCGGCGGGGACGCGGAGGCGGCGGCCCGGGGCGCCGCGGCGCCCGCCGGGTACGGCGGGGCGCGCGTGGTGCCGGCCGGGGACATCCTGTCCGACCCGATCCCCGGCGCGGCCGCCGGGAGCCGGGCGGGCTCGCCGAACCACCGGATCGGGCTCGACGTGTACCGCACCGGGGCGCTCGTGGTGCTCGAGGTGTGGGACCCGAGCCGGGTGCCGCCCACGCTGAAGAACGCCTCGCTCGACGAGGAGGGCGGCCGCGGCCTCATGCTCGTCGACGTGTTCGCGGAGAAGTGGGGGTACCGCTGGCCGGTGCCCGGCGGCAAGGTGGTCTGGTGCGCGCTCGCCGTACCCGAACAGGACCTCGCCGGGGCGTCAGGCGCGGCGGCGCGCGGCGGCGGCGAAGGCGATGCTGAGCAGCGTGACCGCGCAGAGGAAGGCGTAGGCGCGGGTGAAGCCGGTCATGAGCTGGTCCACGGCGACCGGGGAGAGCCGCGACAGGGTGCCCTGGTAGACCTGGGCCCGCAGCTCCGCGGAGACCGGCCCGGTGAGCACGCCGAGGGAGGTGCCGACGCTGAGCACGATCCCCACGTTCATGATCATCAGGCGGAAGCCGTTCACCACCCCGCGGGAGCCGGGCGGCAGCAGGTTCATCACGTAGGTGGTGTTGCCGGTGAGGAACATCCCGTTCCCGGCCCCGGCGAGGAACAGGCCCGCGGCGATCACCGCGTACGGCGTGGCCGGGTCGGCGGTGAGCGTGAGCAAAAGCAGCCCGGCGCAGCCGATCGCGGCCCCGGCGACCGAGGCGGCGTACGGCGTGAGGCGGCGCTCGAGGAACCCGGCGAGCGGCGAGGCGAGGGTCATCCCGATCGGCGCGGGCAGCACGGCGAGACCCGCGGTGAGCGTGTCCATGCCGAGCGCGGCCTGGAAGTAGAGCGCGCTCACCACGATCAGCGAGGCGCGGGCGAGGGCGTTCCAGAACGAGGCGGTGTTCGCCATCGCGAGCAGCCGCTCGCCGAACAGCCGCAGGTCGAGCGCGGGGTTGGCGGCCCGCCGCTCCACCGCGACGAGCACCGGCAGTAGCGCGAGCGCGAGCGCGCCGGCGAGCAGCACGCCGGGGGAGAAGTCGCCGGAGCCCATCTCGGAGAGCGCGACGAGCGCGGCCGCGATCACGACGAAGATGAGCACGTTCCCGGCGAGGTCGAGGGAGGCCCGCGGCCTGCGCGGGGTACGGCGCAGCGTGACCGCGCCCCAGACGATCCCGGCGAGGCCGAACGGCACGTTGAGCCAGAAGATCCAGCGCCAGCCCGCCACGTCCGCGATCACGCCGCCGAGCGTGGGCCCGACGAACTGCGCGATCGAGAACGTGGCGAGGTAGACGCCCATGCCGCGGCCGAGCCGCCCGGGCGGGAAGGCGTCGGCGATGAGCACCGTCCCGTTCGCCAGGATCATCCCGGCGCCGATGCCCTGCAGCGCGCGCAGCGCGATCAGCGGCTCGACCGCGGGCGCGAACCCGGCGAGCAGCGACGCCACGGTGAACAGGGCGAACCCGAGCAGGTAGATCTCCCGCCGCCCCACGAGGTCGGCGAGCCGGCCGAAGAACACCAGCGTCGAGGTGCTGACGAGCAGGTACGACAGCAGCACCCAGGAGGAGGCGACGGGCCCGGCGCCGAAGTGCCGCACCATCACCGGCAGCGCCACGTTGAGGGTGCTGACGCTGAGCCCGATCAGCGCGATCCCGATGCCGGTGACCGAGACCACCCGCCAGGCGTAGCGCATGCGGGCGTCGTGTTCCGGGGTGCCGGGGAGATCATGGGGGACGGCGATCACGCCCTTCAGTGTGGCCGAGGCGCTTTGCGAAGTCTGTCCGGCTTCCCGGATAGCGGAACGCCGGTCTCACGGTACGGCGGGGCGTGCGGCGTCGCGGGCCGGGGTGGTGCCCGCGTCCTGCCGCGCACCGCGCGCGGCCCGGCGAGGCGTCGGCGGTGGCGTGCCGGTACGGCGTGGCGGTTCGCGCCCCCGCGCCGTGCCCGCGCCCGTGTGGCGGGTGCCCCGCCGGTACGGGGGCGAAATCCGATGCCGATCAGCCGCCGGGGCCGGACGGCGGTGCGACTCTAGCCGCGATTAGGGGACAAAAGGGTAAATGGGCGTTTGATTCAATATGTGCAGTTTTCGCGGGTACACGCGATTTCTGGAACCGTTCCGATGGTGGCCGGGAAACCCGCGGCACTGGTATAACGACCACGGTCATTTCACGATGGCCGTCCGTCCCTTCCTTTCTCGGCGATGAAGGGAGACCGGGCGCCCGGGGCCGTCCGCGGTCCCGGGCGTTCCGCACGCCCGGGCCAGGGGTGGTGCCGGCCTGCCGCGTCGCGAGAAAGCGGCCACACCATCGCCACCGGCGGCCGGAGCGCCCACGGCTTCGGCTCCGCGCCCGTCGCCGGCGGCGGCGAGCCGACCGGCCGCCAGGAACGCCGGCGGCACCGGCCATGTGATCTGCGGCCGATCGCCCACACCTCCAGGAACGGCGAGGGGGCGTGGTCCCGGCCGGATCGCGAGCGCAGGGAAAAGGCCGATACGGCGGTGCCGTACCGGCCTTTCGCGGTCTTGCGGACGGCGATCAGTCTCCGAAGACGGCGGGCAGCGTGCGCTCGTAGGCGTCGCGCAGCTCCGGCAGCGGGATCTCCAGCACGCCCTCGACGGTGAGCGACGACCCGCCGGTGGTGCCGAGGGTCTGGTACGGCACGTCGTTGACGGCGCACAGCTTGACCAGCGCGTCGAAGTGCTCCGGCCGCACCGCCACCACCGCCCGCGCCGTGGTCTCGCTGAACAGGTCTGTGAACGCGTCGTCCCCCGGCGTGGCCACGGTGCAGCCGACGCCGTGCAGCAGGCACGCCTCGGCGAGCGCGACGCCGAGCCCGCCGTGGGACAGGTCGTGCGCCCCGGCGATCAGTCCGCGCGCCGCGCCGGTCACCAGCACGTCGGCGAGGGCGCGCTCCTCGTCGAGCCGGGCCCGCGGCGGCAGCCCGCCGAGGTGGCCGTGCGCCACCCAGGCCCACTCCGAGCCGCCGAACTCCTCGAAGGTCTCGCCGAGCAGCACCACGCGCAGCCCGGCCTCGGGGAAGCCGGGGGTGATGCGCTTGGCCACGTCGTCGAGCACGCCGAGCACGCCGACGATCGGCGTGGGGTGGATCGCCACCGACCCGGTCTGGTTGTAGAACGACACGTTGCCGCCGGTCACCGGCACCCCGAGGGCGCGGCAGGCGTCCGCCAGGCCCCGGGTGGCCTCGGCGAACTGCCACATCACCTCCGGGTCCTCCGGCGAGCCGAAGTTGAGGCAGTTCGTCACCGCGAGCGGCCGCGCCCCGGTCACCGCCACGTTCCGGTACGCCTCGGCGAGTGCGAGCTGCGCCCCGGCGTACGGGTCGAGCCTGGCGTACCGGCCGTTGCCGTCGGTGGCGAGCGCGATGCCCCGGCGCGTCTCGGCCGCCTCGGGGGCGACGCCCGGCACCACGTCGCCGACCCGCAGTACCCCGGCGTCGGCGGGCATCGCCAGCACCGTGTTGCCCCGCACGTACCGGTCGTACTGCGAGGTCACCCACTCCTTGGAGGCGATGTTCGGGGAGGCGAGCAGCTCCAGCAGCGTGGCCCGCAGGTCGCCCGGCCGGGGCAGCCGGCGCGGGCTGTCGGCGTTGAGCGCGGCCTGGTCGGCGGGCTCGTGGTACGGCCGCTCGTAGACCGGGCCGTCGTTGGCGGCGGTGCCCGGCGGGATGTCGACGATCGTCTCGCCGCGCCAGGTCATCACCAGCCGCCCGGTGTCGGTGACCTCGCCGATCACCGTGGCGGGCACGTCCCACTTCGCGCAGACCTCGAGGAACGCGGGCACGTCCGCGGGCTTGACGATCGCCATCATGCGTTCCTGCGACTCGCTCATGAGGATCTCCTCCGGCCGCAGCGACGGGTCGCGCAGCGGGACGAGATCGAGGTCGATGCGCATGCCGCCGGTGCCCTTGGCGGCGAGCTCGGTGGTGGCGCAGGAGATGCCGGCCGCGCCGAGGTCCTGGATGCCGACGACCAGGTCGGCCTCGAACAGCTCCAGGCAGCACTCGACCAGCAGCTTCTCCATGAACGGGTCGCCGACCTGCACCGACGGCCGCTTCGCCTGGGACTCCTCCTCGAAGGTGGCCGAGGCGAGCACCGAGGCGCCGCCGATGCCGTCCGGGCCGGTGCGCGCGCCGAACAGCACGACCTTGTTGCCCGGGCCGGGCGCGGTGGCGAGCTTGATCCGGTCCTTCCGCAGCAGGCCCACGCAGAGCGCGTTGACCAGCGGGTTCCCGGCATAGCAGGGGTCGAAGGCGACCTCGCCGCCGATGTTCGGCAGGCCGAGGCAGTTGCCGTACGAGGAGATGCCCTCGACCACGCCGGGCAGCACCCGGGCGGTGTCCGGCGCGTCGATCGGGCCGAACCGCAGCGAGTCCATCACCGCGACCGGGCGGGCGCCCATCGACAGGATGTCGCGCACGATGCCGCCGACGCCGGTGGCCGCGCCCTGGTGCGGCTCGACGTACGACGGGTGGTTGTGCGACTCGATCTTGAAGGTGGCGGCCCAGCCGTCGCCGATGTCGACCACGCCCGCGTTCTCGCCCATGCCGACGAGCAGCGCGTCCGACTTGGGGGCCTTGGCGGCGAACTGGCGCAGGTGGACCTTGGAGGACTTGTAGGAGCAGTGCTCGCTCCACATCACGCTGTAGATCGCCAGCTCGGACGAGGTCGGCCGGCGGCCGAGGATCTCCCGGACCCGCGCGTACTCGTCGTCCTTCATGCCGAGCTCGGCGTACGGCTGCGGCTCGTCCGGCGTGCGTGCCGCGCGCTCGACCGTGTCGACGAACCCGCCGGCCCTGCTGTCGGCGCTCACCTGCGTGCTCACCTGCCCGTCCGTGTGTGTGGAGTCCATGTCGGTGCCCGTCCGCGCGTTCATGCGTTCACCAGGTGCTTGAGGATGGAGGTGAAGATGCCGCGTCCATCGAGGCTCGGGGCGCCGGTGAGCTCCTCGACCGCGTGCTCCGGGTGCGGCATGAGCCCGACGATCGTGCCGGTCTCGTTCGTGATGCCCGCGATGTCGTTCAGCGAGCCGTTCGGGTTGCCCAGGTAGCGGAACACCACCCGGTTGTTCGCCTCGAGCTCGGCGATCGTCTCGGGGTCGGCGACGTACCGGCCCTCGCCGTGCTTGATCGGCAGCACGATCTCCTGGCCGGGGCTGAACGCGCTCGTCCACACGGTCGCGGTGTTCTCCACGCGCAGCCGCTGGTCGCGGCAGACGTAGCGCAGGCCGGCGTTGCGGGTGAGCGCGCCCGGCAGCAGGTGGGCCTCGCACAGGATCTGGAAGCCGTTGCAGGTGCCGAGCACCGGCAGCCCCTTCCGGGCCGCCGGGATCAGCTCCTCCATCACCGGCGAGAACCGGGAGATCGCGCCGCAGCGCAGGTAGTCGCCGTAGGAGAAGCCGCCGGGGAGGAATACCGCGTCGACCCCCTTAAGATCGCGGTCCGCGTGCCACAGCGGCACCGGGGTCGCCCCGGCGTGCCGTACCGCCCGCGCGGCGTCCTGATCGTCAAGAGTCCCTGGAAACGTGACCACGCCCACCCGGGCACCACTCATCGCGCTGTTTCCCCTCACGCAGGTCACAGGAGGTACGCCTCAGGCTATCCGGTCGCCGCCGATGGTCCGGAGGCGGCCGGTTCCTTGGTGGGGAGGAATGCTTTGCCGAATCCGCGGTCGATCGCCCGGTCAGACGGCGGCGAGCAGGTCGTCGCGGTCCCGGCGCGACGCGCCGTCCCCGGCCCGCTCCCCGGTGCGCAGAACGGGCGCGTTCTCGTCCCAGGCGAGCCGCTTGCGCAGCCGGACCGTGGTGCCCTGTCCGGGGGTGATGTCGAAGGAGAGCTCGTCCACCACCGACTGCATGATCAGGATGCCGCGGCCGTGCTCGGTGTCGCCCGGGGGGAACCGCTCGGGGATCGCGGACAGGCCGGGGCCGCGGTCGACGACCCGCAGCTCGCACCGGCCGTCGCGGATCGCCGCCGTCACCTCGTAGCGCTGGGCGGGACCGCCGTGTCGCACCGCGTTGGCGCACGCCTCGGAGACGGCGAGGAGGATGTCGGACACGCAGTCCTCGGCCACGCCGATGGTCCGCAGGGCGTTTCCCAGCACCCGGCGGACCATCGGGATGCCGAACGCATCCCGTGGCAGTGCCAGTGAGAACTCAATTTCCACCGGACTCCTCCCGGCACGGCGACATCACCTTGGGCTTGGTTCCCCGAAAGCAGCCGCCTAATCGTCGAATTCGACAGTTGTTATTGCGCCCGGTCGGCCCGTCCGGGTTATCCCCGAGAAGACGCCCTCGCCGCCGTCAACCGTTCGCCGAATTCAGTGGTAAAAATCGCGGACGAACCGGGGCCGGCCGTACGTCGCCCGAATCGACGGGGGACGACCCCGGTGCGAAGTATCACTCGACCCGTACCGTGAAGTCCTCAATGACGGTATTCGCCAGGAGTGTCGCGGCGATTTTGCGCACCTCGGCGAGCGCGGCCTCGTCCGCCGGGCCGTCGAGCTCGAGCTCGAACCGCTTGCCCTGCCGTACCGAGGTCACCCCGGAAAAGCCGAGCCGCGGCAGGGCGCGGGCGATCGCCTGGCCCTGCGGGTCGAGGATCTCCGGTTTGAGCATGACATCGACGATGACGCGCGCCACGTTCCCCTCCTGGTCCGAAGCCGGCCTGTTTCGTCTGGGACCGGTGTGGTGAGACCTGTGCCTGGGCCCGGGTGCACAGCCTAAGCCCTGCCCGCGGCCCGCTCGGATCCGGCCCGCCGGTGCGGGGCGGGCCGGGACCGGTCACCGTGCTCGACGGCCTCCCGCCCGGCCGCGAAACGCCTGAGTGTGGCGGTGTGCCGGGTGGGAACTGGGAGGGGTGTGGAGGACCGCATGGACACGGGTGATCTTGGGGGATCGGTGCCGAGGCGCGATCGATGGTGTTTCAGGTCTTGCGCCTGGCGTGGTGATGGATGTCATATGGCGATAAACGGGACCGTCCCCCACCAATCGGGCGGCTCCCCTGGCATGGCCGGCCCCGCCGCATGGCGACCCCATCGGCCGGGCCCCGGAGAACGGGAGTGGCAGTGAACACGAACGCCCCCGTCGGCGCCGAGGCGTACGGCGCCGCCGCACCCCCCGAACTCGTCCAGCTCCTCACCCCCGAGGGCGAGCGCGTCGAGCACCCGGACTACGACGTCGACCTCACCCCCGAGCAGGTGCGCTCGCTCTACCGCGACCTGGTGCTGGTCCGCCGGATCGACATGGAGGCCGTCGCCCTGCAGCGGCAGGGCGAGCTCGGCATCTGGGCGTCGCTGCTCGGGCAGGAGGCCGCCCAGATCGGGTCCGGCCGCGCCCTGTCCGACCAGGACATGGTGTTCCCGACCTACCGGGAGCACGGGGTGGCCTGGTGCCGCGACGTCGATCCGATCAAGCTGCTCGGCCTGTTCCGCGGCGTGAGCCACGGCGGCTGGGATCCCGCCGAGCACAACTTCCACCTCTACACGATCGTCATCGGCGCCCAGACTTTGCACGCCGTTGGATATGCGATGGGCATTCAGCGGGACGGCGCCGAGGCCGCGGCGATCGTTTATTTCGGTGACGGCGCGACTTCGCAAGGTGACGTCAACGAATCGTTCATCTGGGCGGCGGTGAACAACGCCCCGGTCGTTTTCTTCTGCCAGAACAACCAGTGGGCGATTTCCGAGCCGCTGGAGAAGCAGTCGCGCATCCCGCTGTACCGCCGGGCGTCCGGTTTCGGTTTCCCCGGCATCCGGGTCGACGGCAACGACGTGTTCGCCTGCCTCGCGGTCACCCGGGAGGCGCTGCGCAACGCCCGCGAGGGCGGCGGCCCCACGCTGATCGAGGCGTACACCTACCGGATGGGCGCGCACACCACCTCCGACGACCCCACCCGCTACCGGGTGGCGAGCGAGCTGGAGGCGTGGAAGCTCAAGGACCCGATCGAGCGGGTCAAGGCGTACCTGTTCAAGAACGAGCTCGCCGACCAGGAGTTCTTCGAGGCGGTCGAGCTCGAGGCCGACGAGCTCGGCAAGGACCTGCGGCGCCGCTGCCTGGAGCTGCCGGATCCGGATCCGCTCGCCATCTTCGAGAACGTCTACGTCGACCCGCACGCGCTGCTGGAGGAGGAGCGCGAGCAGTTCGCCGCGTACCTCGCGTCCTTCGAGGGGGTGGCGTGATGACCGCGATGACCACGGGCCCGGCGGGCACGGCCGGCGGCGCGGCAAGCGCGACGCAGAACGGCACGGCGAACGGCACGGCGAACGGCACGGCGAACGGCACGGCGAACGGCACGGCGAACGGCACGGCGATGGGCACGGCGCAGGGGACGGCGAACGGTACGGCGCAGGCCGCGCGGGCGGGCCGTACCGCGGGCGGCCGGGACGGCGGCACGACGACGCTCACCCTGGTGCGCGCGATCAACGAGGGCCTGCGCCGGTCCATGGAGGAGGACCCGAAGGTCCTCGTCATGGGCGAGGACGTGGGCAAGCTCGGCGGCGTGTTCCGGGTCACCGACGGGCTGCAGAAGGACTTCGGCGAGGACCGGGTCATCGACACCCCGCTCGCCGAGTCCGGCATCATCGGCACCGCGATCGGGCTTGCGCTGCGCGGCTACCGGCCGGTCTGCGAGATCCAGTTCGACGGGTTCGTGTTCCCGGCGGCCGACCAGATCATCAGCCAGCTCGCCAAGATGCGCATGCGCTCGCTCGGCGCGGTGCGGCTGCCGGTGGTGGTGCGCATCCCGTTCGGCGGCGGCATCGGCGCGGTCGAGCACCACAGCGAGTCCCCCGAGGTGCACTTCACCCACACCGGCGGCCTGCGCGTGGTCGCCTGCAGCAACCCCGCCGACGCCTACCACATGATCCGCCAGGCGATCCGCTGCGACGACCCGGTGATCTTCTTCGAGCCGAAGCGCCGGTACTGGGACAAGGCGCCGGTCGACCTCGACGCCGAGCCGGACCTGCCGCTCGGCAAGGGCCGGGTGGTACGGCCCGGCACCGACGTCACCCTGCTCGCCTACGGCCCGATGGTGCGCACCTGCCTGGAGGCCGCGGTCGCCGCCGAGGAGGACGGCCGCTCCCTGGAGGTGATCGACCTGCGGTCGCTCTCCCCGCTCGACATCGACCTGGTGGCCGAGTCGGTGCAGCGCACCGGGCGGTGTGTGGTGGTGCACGAGGCGCCGGTGTTCTGCGGGTACGGGGCCGAGCTCGCCGCCCGGGTCACCGAGCGGTGCTTCTACCACCTGGAGGCCCCGGTGCTGCGGGTGGGCGGCTTCGCCACGCCGTATCCGCCGTCCCGGCTCGAGGACCACTACCTGCCCGACCTCGACCGGGTGCTCGACGCCGTCGACCGTACGTTCGCCTACTGACGGGAGAGGGACCGGTGCTTCGCGAGTTCAAGCTGCCCGACGTGGGCGAGGGCCTCACCGAGGCCGAGATCGTACGGTGGCACGTGGCGCCCGGCGACCCCGTCCGGGTGAACCAGACGATCGTCGAGATCGAGACGGCGAAGGCGGTGGTGGAGCTGCCGTGCCCGTTCGAGGGCGTGGTGGCCGGGCTGCTCGCCGCCGAGGGCGACACCGTCGAGGTGGGCACGCCGATCATCCAGGTGGAGACCGAGCCGGACGCCGCCCCGGCGCCCGGCGGCGGGGCGGACGCACGGCAGGGCGCACCGGCGCCCGCGGCCGCGGAGGAGCCGCGCGCTGTCGCCGAGACCGGGGGCGCCGCCTCGGGTGAGGCGGCCGAGGAGGAGACGGGCGGACGCCGGCCCGTACTCGTGGGCTACGGGGTGAAGGTTGGCGCGACGCGCCGCCGCCCGCGGCGGCCCGGCCCGGGCCGCGGACCCGCCGGGACGGCGCCGGCCGCGCCCTCGTTCCCCGGCACCCAGGCGGCCCCTCCGGTACGGCCGGCCGCCCCGGCGGCGCCCGGGCGGATCACCACGCTCGCCAAGCCGCCGGTGCGCAAGCTCGCCAAGGACCTCGGCGTCGACCTGGCCACGGTCACCGGGACCGGGCCGAACGGCACGATCACCCGGGAGGACGTGCGCCGCGCGGCCGCGGGCACGGCCCCCGCCGCGCCGGTCGCGCCCGCCGCCCCGCAGGCGGCCCCGCGCGAGGAGCGCATCCCGGTGAAGGGCGTGCGCAAGGCGATGGCGACGGCGATGGTCGCCTCGGCGTTCTCCGTGCCGCACGTCACCGAGTTCCTCCAGGTGGACGTGACGGCCACGGTGGACGCGGTGGCCCGGCTGCGGGCGATGCCGGACTTCGCCGACGTGAAGGTCTCCCCGCTGCTGCTCGTCGCCCGGGCGCTGATCACGGCGGCGCGGCGGCACCCGCTGATCAACTCGTCGTGGGACGGCGAGGAGATCGTGGTGAAGCACTACGTCAACCTCGGCATCGCCGTGGCGACCGAGCGCGGGCTCGTGGTGCCGAACATCAAGGACGCCCAGGACCTGTCCCTGCCCGGCCTGGCCAAGGCGCTCACCGAGCTCACCGTGCGGGCGCGGGAGGGCCGGACCCAGCCGGCCGAGATGACCGGCGGCACGATCACCATCACCAACGTCGGGGTGTTCGGCGTGGACGCGGGCACGCCGATCATCAACCCGGGGGAGGCCGCGATCCTCGCGTTCGGCCAGATCCGCGACATGCCGTGGGTGGTGGACGGCGCGATCGTGCCGCGGAAGGTGTGCACGCTCGCGCTCTCCTTCGACCACCGGATCATCGACGGCGAGCTCGGCTCGGCCGTGCTGCGCGAGGTCGGCGCCATGCTGGAGGACCCGCTGCGCCTCCTCGCCTGGAGCTGACCCGGCCGGATACCGGTTTGCAAGTGATCACCAAGCGGGCGTGACGAGTATGGGTGCGACGCCGGGCGGTGGCCCGCCGCCGCCCGGCCGCGGCCGCCCCGCGCCGGGGCCGCCGCGTCGCGCCAGTAAAGGGAGCCTGTACGGGAGTCGCGTCCAGACGACGAGGGGGCCGCGGAGCGCGCCTGCCCGGTTCGCACCGGGCGGGGCGGCTCCGCGGCCCCTCGTGTTCGTCCCCGCCATGATCCCGGTACCGCCCCCGAGGCGGCACCGGCGGCTCAGACCGGCCGGATCGGTGTCGTGATCGACGGCCGGATCAGAACGCCTCCTCGGGCATCTCCATCAGGTCGTTGTCGGTGGTCTCGACGACCCGCCGCTCGGCCGCGAGCCGCGGCAGCACGGTCTTGGCGAAGAACGACGCCGCCGCGACCTTGCCGGTGTAGAAGTCGCGGTCCTTGTCGGAGGTGGCGAGCCTCTCCAGCGCGAGCTCGGCCTGGCGCAGCAGCAGCCAGCCGATCACCAGGTCGCCGAGGGCGAGCAGGAACCGGGTGGTGTTGAGCCCGACCTTGTAGATCTCCTTGGGCTGCTCGAGCGAGGCGAACGCCCAGCCGCCCATGGTGTCGGCCATCGCCTTCACCTCGGCCGCGGCCTCGGCGAGCAGCTTCCGCTCCACCTTCAGCCGCCCGTTGCCCGCCTCGGACTCGGCGAACGCGTTGATGTCGCCGAGCAGCCTGCCGAGGGCCTTGCCCTGGTTACGGACGATCTTGCGGAAGAACAGGTCGAGGCCCTGGATCGCGGTCGTGCCCTCGTAGAGGGAGTCGATCTTCGCGTCCCGGATGTACTGCTCGATCGGGTAGTCCTGCAGGAAGCCGGAGCCACCGAGGGTCTGCAGCGAGCGGGCGAGCATCTCGTACGAGCGCTCCGAGCCCACGCCCTTCACCAGCGGCAGCAGCAGGTCGTTGAGCGCCTCGGCCTCCTCGTCCCGCTCGCCCCGCAGCCGGGCGATCTGGGCCGCGTCCTGGAACGAGGCGGTGTAGAACACCAGGGCCCGCATGCCCTCGGCGTACGCCTTCTGCAGCATGAGCTCGCGGCGCACGTCCGGGTGGTGGGTGATGGTGACCCGCGGCGCGGTCTTGTCCGTCATCCGGGTCATGTCCGCGCCCTGCACCCGGTTGCGGGCGAACTCGAGCGCGTTGAGGTAGCCGGTGGAGAGCGTGGCGATCGCCTTGGTGCCGACCATCATCCGGGCCATCTCGATGATGAGGAACATCTGCCGGATGCCGTCGTGCACGCCGCCGACGAGGTAGCCGATCGCCGGGTGCTTGGCGCCGAAGGTGAGCTCGCAGGTCGTGGAGACCTTCAGGCCCATCTTCTTCTCGACGTTGGTGACGTAGACGCCGTTGCGCTCGCCGAGCTCACCGGTCTCCAGGTTCACCAGGTACTTCGGCACGAGGAACATCGACAGGCCCTTGGTGCCCGGGCCGGCGCCCTCGGGGCGGGCGAGCACGAGGTGGTAGATGTTCTCCGCCATGTCGTGCTCGGCGCTGGTGATGAAGCGCTTGACGCCCTCGATGTGCCAGGTGCCGTCCGGCTGCGGGATCGCCCGGGTACGGCCGGCCCCCACGTCGGACCCGGCGTCGGGCTCGGTGAGCACCATGGTGGCGCCCCACCGCCGCTCGACCGCGAGCTGGGCGAACCGCTTCTGCTCCGGGGTGCCGATCTCGTGGAGGATGCGGGCGAACCCGGGGCCGGCGCCGTACATCCAGATCGCCGGGTTGGCGCCGAGCACGAGCTCGGACATCGCCCAGACGAGGCTGCGCGGGCCGAGCGTGCCGCCGAGCTCGGGCGGAAGCTCGATCCGCCACCATTCGGCGTCCATCCACGCCTGGTAGGAGCGCTTGAAGCTCTCCGGCATGGTCACGCTGTGGGTCTCGGGGTGGAACACCGGCGGGTTGCGGTCCCCGTCGACGAAGGACTCGGCGAGCGGTCCGGTGGCGAGGCGCTCCACCTCTTCGAGGATGTTGCGGGCGGTCTCCTCGTCGATATCGGCGAACGGCTCGGTGCCGAGGATCTCGCCCCGCTTGAAGAGTTCGAAGAGGTTGAACTCGATGTCACGGAGATTGCTCTTGTAGTGGCCCATGACGGACTCCTCGACGCCTGCGGGGGACGGCCAAGTTACGTACTGGTCAGTAACTCTACCGACGATGCTACCCGGTGGTAACCGGAGGAAAACGAGATTCTTTGACTCTCAGCTCAGGATGGCGTTAACGGGACGAGCAATGACAAAGCTCACAGAGGGCCGCGGCGGCGGGCCGGGACCGGCCGGGACGGGTACCTACCATCCGGGCATGGACGCGACACAGGGACCGGAGAACGCCGCCGGATGGCCGGACGCGGGCCTGGCCGAGGCGGCCGAACGCTGGCGTCGGGAGCTCGCCGCCTGGGCGATCCCCGAGGAGATCCTCGCCGCGGCACCCGCCGACCCGTGGCGGCACGACGTGTCCCGGTTCGCCCGCCGTACCGACGCGGCGATCGCCCGGCCGGCCGGGCCGACCGCCCGCCGCGTCCGGGAGGCGCTGCCGCCGGAGGCCTCCGGGACGAGTGCCGGGACGGACGCCGCCGCGCAGGCCGGGCCGTTCCCCGGGTCGCTGCTCGACGTGGGGGCGGGCACGGGCGCGGCGAGCCTGCCGCTGCGGCCGCGGGAGCTGATCGCGGTCGACGAGTCCGCCGCGATGCTCGACGAGCTCACCCGGCGGGCCGAGGGGCTCGGGGTGCCGGTGCGGGTGATCGAGGGGCGCTGGCCGGACGTGGCCGGGCGCACCCCGGTCGCCGACGTCGCGGTGTGCGCGCACGTGGTCTTCAACGTGCCGGATCTGCCGGAGTTCTTCGCCGCGCTCACCGCGCACGCCCGCCGCCGGGTGGTGGTGGAGCTGCCCGAGCGGCACCCCACGAGCTGGCTCAACCCGCTCTGGGAGCACTTCCACGGGCTGCGCCGCCCGGCCACCCCGACCTACGCGGACGCGGTCGCGATCGCCCGGGCGCTGGGGTACGGCGTGGCGGTGGAGCGACACCGCGCGCCCGACGCGCACTACGCGACGCTCGAGGAGATGGCCGCCTCGGCGTGCCGCCGGCTCTGCCTCGACCCGGGGCGGGCGGCCGAGGTCGCGGCGGCCGCGGAGCGGCTCGGGGTGTGGCCGATGGAGCCCGCCCGCTGGGTCACGCTCTGGTGGGACGTGCCTTCCTGACGCCGGTCGGCGGCGGCGCGGCCCGGCCGATCGGAAAACCATCTTGACCGGTTTGGTGGTGTTGCAGTTCACTGGCGCCCATGCTTGAAGTCCAGAGCGTGACCTTCGACTGCGCCGACCCGTACGGCCTCGCCGAGTGGTGGAGCCGGGCCCTCGGGTGGCCCCTGGTCGACTCCGAGCCCGGCGACGACGAGGTGCTGCTCGACCCGCCGCCGGACGGGCGGCACCAGCCGCCGCTGCTGTTCATCAAGGTGCCGGAGGGCAAGCGGGTGAAAAACCGGCTGCATCTCGACGTCGTGCCCACCGGCGGCCGCACCCGGGACGAGGAGGTCGAGCGGCTGCTCGAGCTCGGCGCCAAGCCGTACGAGGACCACCGCAAACCGGACGGCTCCGGCTGGATGATCCTGCTCGACCCCGAGGGCAACGAGTTCTGCGTCTGCCGCGGTGCCGCCGAACGCGAGGCCGCGGGGACGTCCTGACCGGCGCGCCGCTGCGGAACCGGCTCGACGGTTTCGGTGATGTCGGGCCCGGCGTCCGCGAGCGGCCGTCCGGTCGCCCGGCTCCACCACTCGGCGAGGCCGTACGCGTCGGCGCAGCCGATGCCCACAGTTCGACCTCGATCACCCGGCCAGCCGAGCGACGCCGAGGTGGTCATCGCGGCCTCGGGCGACGGCCGCCACCGGCCGCCGCCGATCCTCACCCGGGTCCCGGAGGGCCCCTGCCGGCGGCCCGGGCGGCCGTCCTCCTGACCCGCCGGGTCTCCCGCCCGGCGGGACCCCGCCCCCCGGGCGCGCGTATGACGTGCGACGCGGCGATGCCGGGCGGCGTCGCCCGCGGGTACGGCCGGGCCCGGCGACGCCGTGACCGGGGTGCCGGGATCGCCTCGGCGGGCCCGGGGCACGCCGTTCCCGGCGCCGGCCCACGTCACCGCGACGCCGCGCGCCCGCGCACGACCATGGTGAGCAGGCCGGTGATCAGGTAGAGCAACACGCCGCCCCACAGCGCGTCCCAGGCCGCGCCGATCACACCCTCGCCGTCGAGCACGAGCTGCACCGGGTAGAGCAGGATCGCCGCGCCCGCCGCCGGGTAGAGCGCGAACCGCCACGGGTGCCGCAGCGACCAGGCGCGCGCCTTCTGGGTCACCCGGTCGCCCAGGTCGGGCCGGGCCACCGCCCCGATCGCCGCGATCAGCGTGAACAGGCCGATGCCCATCCCCACCGACCAGCTCAGATCGACGTCCCCATGGAACAGGTCGAGCAGGATGTCGGCCCCGGCGACCAGCGCGCCGGTGATGCCCGCCGCCCGCCACGGCGCCCCCCGCAGTGCCGCCCCCGACAGGGCCATCTCGTCGCGTCGCGTCAGTTCGTTCATGTCCCCACCCTGCCGCGCGGGCGGCCCTGGGCGGATCGGGGAACGACCCTGGTCTTCCCCCGGCGTTCGGGTCAGGGTCGCACGCCGGCGCCCGGGTGCGCGCCCAGGCGGTGGTCGCGCGGGCTCACCCCGCGCACCCGCTTGAACGCGGCGCTGAGCGCGAACGCCGTGCCGTACCCGACCTTGCGCGCCACCGCCTCGAGCGTGGTCTCCGGGTCGCGCAGCAGCTCGGCGGCGAGGTCGAGGCGGCGGTTGGTGAGGTAGGTCATCGGCGGCTCGCCGACGAGCCGGGTGAACCGGCGGGCGAACGCGGCGCGGGAGACGCCGAGCCGGGCGGCGAGTGACGCCACCGTCCAGGGGTGGGCCGGGTTCTCGTGCAGCAGCCGCAGGGCCGCGCCCACCACCGGGTCGGCGTGCGCCCGGAACCACGCCGGGGCGGCGTCGGCCTGGCGGGCGAGCCACGCCCGCAGCGCCGCCACCAGCAGCAGGTCGAGCAGCCGGTCGAGCAGCACCTCCTGGCCCGGGCCGTCCCGGGCGATCTCGTCGCGGAGCAGCCCGAGCGGCCGGCCGTCCCAGGCGTCGCGGCGCAGCACCAGCGCCGGCGGCAGCGCCCCCAGCAGCCGCCGGGTGACCTCGTCGCGCATCCGGTAGGTGCCGACGAGCAGCATCGTCGCCGCGGAGTGCGACCGGCCCCAGGTGCGCACCCCGAGGTCCATCGCGTCGCACAGGTCCTCGCCGGTGACCGAGCGGGCGCACCCGCCGGGGTGGATGACCGCCTGAACCGGGGTCGCCGGGTCGTCGGCGAGCGTGTACGGCTCGGGCCCGCGCACGATCACCAGGTCCTCGGGGCCGAGCCGCTCCGGCGGCGCCCCGTCCCGCACCAGGCAGGCCGAGCCGCGCCCGACCGCGACCAGGGTGAGCGGCGCCTCGTCCATGACCCGCAGCGACCAGGGCGGGTCGACCAGCGCGCGCACCAGGAACGCCCCGCGCGCCCTCGGCCCCTCGAGCAGCGCCACGAGCGCGTCCATGCCCCGAGTCTACGTGCGTGATCGCCCCGCGGACCGGAGCGAACGCGGGCGAACGGAACGGGCGGTCGGCGCGAACGAACGCACCGGACGGCGCCGCCGCCGCGCCCCTGGACGATCACATATGCGGGCGCGCGTCCGGCGCATGGCGGTGCCGCGCCGCCGGGCCGTTCACTGGAGGCATGGAAAGCGACACCCTGACGCTCGTGCTGGGCGGCACCGGCAAGACCGGGCGCCGCGTGGCGGAACGGCTCCGCGCCCGCGGCCGCACGGTGCGGGTGGGCTCCCGGGCCGGGTCGCCGCCGTTCGACTGGGACGACCCGGGCACCTGGCCCGCGGCGCTATCCGGCGCGGCCGCCGTCTACCTCACCTACCAGCCCGACCTCGCCGTGCCCGGCGCGGCGGAGCGGATCGCCGACTTCGCCCGCCTCGCCGCTCGCTCCGGGGTGCGGCGCGTGGTCATGCTCTCCGGCCGCGGCGAGGCGGCCGCGCACGCCGCCGAGCAGGGCGTGCGGGAGTCCGGCATGGCGTGGACCGTGCTGCGCTCGGCCTGGTTCCACCAGAACTTCAGCGAGGGGCCGCTCGCCGCCGCGGTGGGCGCGGGCGAGCTCGCGCTCCCGGCCGGCGAGGTGGCCGAGCCGTTCGTGGACGCCGGGGACATCGCCGACGTCGCCGTGGCCGCGCTCACCGCGGACGGGCACGCCGGGCGCACCTACGAGCTCACCGGCCCCCGGCTGCTCACCTTCGCCGAGGCCGCCGCGGAGCTCGGCCGGGCGATCGGGCGGCCGGTCCGCTACCGGCCGGTCTCGGCGGCCGAGTTCGAGGCGGCGGCCGCGGCCGAGCTGCCCGCCGCCGAGGCGAGGCTGCTCGCCGAGCTGTTCACCACCACCCTCGACGGCCGCAACGCCTACCTCACCGACGACGTGCCGCACCTGCTCGGCCGGCCCGGCACCGACTTCGCCGCGTACGCCCGGCGGGCGGCGGCGAGCGGGGCGTGGGGGTGACCGGGATGCTCGGGGCCGCCGCCCTCCTCGCCGCGCTGCTCGCCACCGGGCTCATGGCCGGGCTCTACTTCGCGTTCACGGTCGCGGTCATGCCCGGCCTCGCCCGGACCGGCGATCTCGCGTTCACCGACGCGATGCACCGGATCAACGAGGCGATCCGCAACGGGTGGTTCGCGGCCGCGTTCGCCGGGGCGGCGCCGCTCACCGCGCTCGCCGCCGTGCCGCACCTGGGCGGCCCGGCGCTGCCGTGGATCGCCGCCGCGTTCCTGCTCTACGCCGCCACGCTCGTGATCACCTTCGGCGTGAACGTGCCGCTCAACGACGCGCTCGACGCCGCCGTCGCCGACCCCGCGGTCCGCGCCGACCCGGCGCGCCTGGCCGCGGCGCGGGCCGCGTTCGAGGCCCGCTGGGTGCGCTGGCACACCCGGCGCACCCTCGCCGGCGTCGCCGCCTTCGCCTGCCTCGCCGTCGCCCTGCTCGTCCGCTGACCCGCGGCCTCAGGCCGGCGCCTGCCCCGCCGCCGCGCCCTCGTCCGGGGCCTGGTCGGCGGGCACGTCCTCGACCGGGGCGATCTCGACGCGGTTGTCGTGGTAGACCGGGCCGCGGCCCATGTCCGCGTCGCGTTCCTCCACCACCGCGTTGACGTTCGCGCCGCCGGGGGAGAGCTTCGGCCAGTGGCCCTTGACCGAGGCGACCACGCCGGGCCGTACCCGGTCGCTGATCTCCACGTCGGCGAGGAACTCGCCGTGCCGGTTGAACACCCGCACCCGGGCGCCGTCGCGCAGCCCGCGCGCGGCCGCGTCGGCCGGGTTGACCAGCACCCGCGGCCCCTTGGCCCGCCGCCGCAGCTCCGGGTTGTTGCCGAACGTGCTGTTGAGGAACTCGTGCGGCGCCGGGGTGACCAGGGTGAGCGGGTACCGCTCGTCCCCGGCCGCCGAGCGCGGCGGCACGTATCGCGGCAGCCGGCCCAGCCCCATCGCCTCGGCCCGGGACGAGGCGAACTCGAGCCTGCCGGAGGGCGTGGGGAAGCCGTCGGCGAACGGCAGGAACGGCTCGGGCACGCTGAGCCGCACCCAGCCCTCCTTGCGCAGCCGGTCGAGCGTGATCCCGGCGAGCGCCGGGTGGTCGGAGTCGAGCAGCTGCTCGGCGAGCTCCAGGTCGGAGTCGTACAGCGACGGCTCGGTGAGCCCCATCGCCCGCGCCACCCGGCGGAACGTCTCGGTGGTGGAGGCGCACTCGCCGGCGGGCGGCGCGGCGGGCTCGTTCCACAGCAGGTAGAGGTGGCCGTACCCGGCGTGCAGGTCCATGTGCTCCACCTGCATGGTCGCCGGGAGCACGATGTCGGCGTAGTCCACGGTGTCGGTGGGGAACTGCTCCATCACCACCGTGAACAGGTCCTCGCGGGCGAGGCCGCGGCGGATCCGGTTCTGGTCGGAGGTGCTCGCCAGCGGGTTCGCCGCGTACACCCACAGGCACTTGACCGGGGTCTCGCCGAGGCCGTCCACCGGGTCGGGGATCTCCAGCGCCTCGGCGAGCCGGGTCATCGGCAGCGTGCGCACCGGGTGCGGGAGCAGGTCCTCGCGGGTGTCGAGGCGCAGCGGGAAGTGGCCGCTCGTCGAGTAGGCGACGCCCCCGCCCGGGTACCGCCAGTCGCCGGTCACGCCCGGGATGCAGGCGATCGCGCGCATCGCCGAGCCGCCGCCCGAGTGCCGCTGCACGCCCATCGTGGCCCGGATGCCGGTGGGCCGGGTGTGCGCGAGCCGCCGCCCGAGCGCGCGGATCGACTCCTCCGGCAGGCCGGTGATCTCCGCGACCCGCTCCGGCGGGAACTTCGCGATCTCCTCGCGGAACTCCGCCCAGCCGAGCGTGTGCTCCTCGAGGAACTTGCGGTCCTCCGCGCCCTCGGCCACCACCACGTTGATCAGCCCGAACGCGAGCGCGGCGTCGGTGCCCGGCCGGATCGGCAGGTGCTCGTCGGCCTGCTCGGCGGTCCGGGTGCGCACCGGGTCGATCGCGACCACGTACGCGCCGTTCGCCCGTGCCCGCTGCACGTACTTCCACACGTGGTGGCCGCTGGTGAGCGGGTTCGTGCCCCACAGCAGGATCAGCTTCGACAGCGCCAGCGCCTCCGGGTCCATGCCGGCCGGGGTGCCGTTCACCAGCTTCAGCCCGATCCCGCCCGCCTTGGAGCAGATGTTGAGGTCGTGGCGGGACGCCCCGAGCGCGTTCCACAGCCGCCGCCCGGTGCCGCCCTCCTCGCCCTGCAGGTAGCCGAGCGAGCCGGTGCCCTGGTACGGCCAGATCGCCTCGCCGCCGTACTCGGCGATGATCCGGCGCAGCCGGGTCGCGATCTCGGCGAGGGCCTCGTCCCAGGTGATGCGCTCGAACCGCCCCGACCCCTTGGGGCCGACCCGGCGCATCGGGTACAGGATGCGGTCGGCCGCCCGGGTCTGCTCCAGGTAGCGGTTGACCTTCACGCACAGCGCGCCGCGCGTGAACGGGTGACCGGGATTGCCGCGCAGCCCGACCGCCTCGCCGTCCCGGACCGTGACCACCCACGAGCAGGTGTCCGGGCAGTCGAGCGGGCACGCACCGAGGACCGAGAGTTCCGCCGTCATGGCCCCCAGGCTAGCCGCCGCCACCGACAGAGATCCGGACGGGAACGGACGGGAAAACGCCCGCGCCGGTACGGCCCGCCCGCGGCCGCCCCGGCGGGCCGTACCGGCGACGGCCGGGTCACCGCTCCAGCTCGGCGATGTGCGCGATGTTCTTCCGGTCGTCCGGGTCGGTGCTCGGCCCGGTCGCGAACCAGGCGTCGAGGATCTCCACCAGCAGCTGCGGGCTGGTCAGCCGCAGGCTCAGCGCGAGCACGTTCGCGTCGTTCCACTTGCGCGCGCCCGCCGCGGTCTGGGCGTCGACGCACAGCGCGGCCCGCACCCCCGGCACCTTGTTCGCCGCGATCGACGCTCCGGTGCCGGTCCAGCAGCACACGATCGCCTGGTCCGCCTTGCCCTCGGCGACGTCCCGCGCCGCGGCCGAGCAGCACCACGCCCAATCGGGCGGGTCGTTCTCCGCCAAGGCTCCGTAGAGTGTGACCGTATGGCCTCGCCGCTCCAGTTCGGTGATGACCTGGGACGCCACGCCGTCGAGACTGTCGGAGGCCACTGAGATACGCATGTCTTCGATTGTCGGGGCCGGCCGGGCGAACCGGGAGACGGTGCGCCGGGCGAGCGGCGGCTCGGGGGAGGGCCGACGGCGGAGTCGACGACGGACTGGCGACCACGGGGGGCGATCGCGACGGGCGATGCGGACACGACCCGCGGCGGGCCGGCCGGCGAGGGCGGGCCGGTGACCTCGCGGCGGGCGCGCGCGGCGGAGGGCACGCCGGACGCCGCCCCGGCACGCCCGGACGGCCAGGCCGTACCCGCGGCCGAGCCGGGCCCCGGCCCGGACGCGGCGCCGCGCGAGGGCGGTGCGGCGGAGCGGGAGACGAATGAATCTTGTGGGATCGGTGGGACGTCTGATCGACTACCACTCGCGAAACCCACCGGAGAGGCACGACCGCTGGCGGTGACGGAGATCAAGGGACGCGACGCAGAGCAGCACGCGGAGGGCGGCCCGTCCTTCGCCGATGAGTCGCGGCCCGGATCGGACGTCGTGCTCGTCGTGGAGCCGCTGCTCCCGCAGCGGCTGCGCCGCCCGTCGGACGCGCTGCGCTTCTTCGCCGCGCTGATCGCCCTCGTCGTTGTCATCCTGCTCGCGCTCGTCGCCCAGGAGACCCTCAAGGGCCTGGAGTCCGACGTCACCGAGGGCACGGCGCGGGCGCCCGGCTTCCTCGCCGGGCTCGCCGGGTTCGTCGGCGGCGCCGCCGTGCTCGCCGTACCGGCCGGGTTCGCCGTCGAGCGGGTCTTCCACCGCGACGGGCTGCGGGTCGCCGAGGGCCTGATCGCCGCAATCGCCGGCATGCTCGTCTCCTTCGGGCTCGGCGAATGGCTCGTCACGTACGGCCCCGCCGACCTGCACCAGCTGTTCACCGGCAACCGCAGCAACGTCGAGCCGCTCAACACGCTGCTCACCTCGGTGATCGCCTACGCCACGGCGGTGCGCATCAACCGCAGGCCCACCTGGCGCACGCTCATGTGGACGGCCGTGGCGATCGACGTGTTCGCGCTGTTCACCGGCGTCGCCGCCACCGTGCTCGGGGTGATCGTCAGCGTGCTGGTGGGCATGGCGGTCGGGTTCGCCACCCTGTACGGCATCGGCAGCCCGAACACCCGGCCGCCGGGCAGCGCCGTGGTCGCCGCGCTGCGCCGGCTCGGCTTCGCGCCCGCCGGGGCTCGCCGGATCGAGGACGACACGCTCGGCAGCCGCCGGTACGTGGTGGGCCTGCGCGACGGCCGCCGCATCGACGTCACCGTGCTCGACCGGGACCGGCAGGTCGCCGGGCTCGTCTACCGCATCTGGCGGCGGCTGCGCCTGCACACCGAGAGCCGGCACCGCGCGATCCGGTCGCTCCGCGCCGAGCTGGAACGCGAGGCCCTCATGGCGTACGCGGCGCACGCGGCCGGGGCGAACATCCCGCGGCTGCTCGGCACCGCGGAGATCGGCACCGACGCCGCGCTGCTCGCCTACGAGCACGTGGACAGCCGCCCGCTGGAGGAGGTGCCCGACGAGGAGATCGACGACGACCTGCTGCGCCGCATCTGGGAGCAAGTGCGGATCTTCCACGACCACCGCCTGGCCCACCGGCACCTGACCGGGGAGAGCATCCACCTGGCGAGCGACGGCCGGGTCATGCTGCTCGACACCCGCGGCGGCGAGATCGCCGCCGGCGACCTGCTGCTCCGGCTCGACATCGCCCAGCTCCTCGCCTACCTGGGGTTGCGGGTCGGGCCGGAACGCTCGGTCGCCTCCGGCGTGGCCGTGCTCGGGGCGGACGCGATCGCGAGCGCGCTGCCGCTGCTGCAGCGCATCGCGCTGATCCGGGGCACCCGGGCCGCGGTCGCCCGCACCAAGGAGCTGCTGCCGAGCCTGCGCGAGCAGATCCTGGCGCTCAAGCCGCAGCACCCGGTGGAGGAGGAGGTACGGCTCGAGCGGTTCCGGCCGCGCACCCTCGTCACCACGATCGCCGGCGCGTTCGCCGCGTACGTGCTGCTCTCCCAGCTCAGCCAGCTCAACCTCGCCGAGCTGCTGGGCAGCGCGCAGTGGGGGTGGGCCGCGGTCGCGGTCGCGGCGGCCGTGCTCAGCTACGTGGCCGCGGCCGTGGTGCTCATGGGCTTCGTGCCGGAGAAGCTGCCGCTCGGCCGCACGGTGATGGTCCAGTTCGCCGGGTCGTTCGTGAAGCTGGTCGCCCCGGCCGCGGTCGGCGCGGTCGCCATCAACACCCGCTACCTGCAGAAGCGCGGCATCCCGCCGGGCCCGGCGGTGGCGAGCGTGGGCGCCTCCCAGCTCATCGGCCTCATCTCGCACATCTCGCTGCTGCTGTTGTTCGGCTACATCACCGGCAGCCAGGCCGCGCCCACCCTCACCCCGTCCCGCGGCCTGGTGATCGCGCTGCTCTCGGCGGCCGTGCTCGTCCTCGTCGTGCTCGCCGTACCGCCACTGCGCCGCCTCGTCACCACCCGGCTGCGCAAGCTGTTCTCCGGCGTCGTGCCCCGGCTGCTCGACGTGCTGCAGACCCCGCGGAAGATCACCGAGGCGGTGGGCGGCACGGTGCTGCTCACGTTGTCGTTCGTGGTGTGCCTCGACGCGTGCGTCCGGGCGTTCGGCGGCGGCGCGGCGTTCACCGCGGTCGCCGTGGTGTTCCTCGCGGGCAACGCGATCGGCTCGGCCGCGCCCACCCCGGGCGGGCTCGGCGCGGTCGAGGCCTCGCTGGTGTTCGGGCTCACCGTGGCCGGGGTGCCGTACCCGATCGCCACCTCGGCCGTGCTCCTCTACCGGCTGCTCACCTTCTGGCTGCCGGTGCTCCCCGGCTGGGCCTCCTTCACCTGGCTGCAGCGCAACGAGGCGATCTGACCGGCGGCCGGACGGGCCCTGCCGCGGCGGCGCGGGCAGGGCCCGGGACGCGGGTACGGCCGGCCGGGCTCAGTCGGCGGCCGGCGCGGCCGCGGTGCCGTCGGCCTCGGTGGAGCCCGCCGCGGCGGCGACCGGCGCGTTCTCGCCCGTCGCCGCGCGGGCCGCGTTCGCGGCGATCGTCTCGTGGGTCATGCCGCCCGCCGCGACGTCGATGATCCAGGAGAGCACGAACGCCTCCTCGCGCCAGGCGTCGTACCGGCCGCTGCGGCCGCCGTGCCCGGCTCCCATCTCGGTCTTGAGCAGGAACGGCCCGCCCGACGCGGTGGCGCGCAGCTTCGCGATCCACTTGGCGGGCTCGTGGTAGAGCACGCGGGTGTCGTTGAGGCTCGTGGTGGCGAGGATCGGCGGGTACGCGCGCGCGTTGATGTTCTCGTACGGCGAGTAGGACTTCATGTACGCGTACACCTCCGGGTCCTCCAGAGGGTTGCCCCACTCGTCCCACTCGATCACGGTGAGCGGCAGCGACGGGTCGAGGATCGTGTTCAGCGCGTCGACGAACGGCACCTCGGCCACGACCCCGGCGAACTCGTCCGGGGCGAGGTTGAGCACCGCGCCCATGAGCAGGCCGCCGGCCGAGCCGCCGCGCGCGATGATCTTGCTCGCCCAGCCGGTCCGCCGCAGGTGCCGGGCGCAGGCGACGAAGTCGGTGAAGGTGTTCTTCTTGCGCAGCAGCTTGCCGTCCTCGTACCACTGCCGGCCCATCTCGCCGCCGCCCCGGACGTGCGCGACGGCGAAGACGAAGCCCCGGTCGAGCAGGCTGAGCCGGGCCACCGAGAACGACGGGTCGATCGAGGACTCGTAGCTGCCGTAGCCGTACAGCAGGGTCGGCGCGGGCCGCTGCGTGTCCTTCCGTCGCACGATCGAGATCGGCACCTTGGTGCCGTCCTCGGCGACCGCCCACTCGCGGAACTGCTCGTAGTCCTCCGGGTCGTAGCCGCCGAGCACCGGCCGCCGCTTGAGCAGGATGAGCTCGCCGGTCTCGAGCACGTAGTCGTACACCGACGGCGGCGTGATCATCGACGTGTAGCCGAGCCGCACCCGCCCGGTCTCGAACTCGGGGTTGCCGCCCGGCTCCACCTGGTAGAGCGGCTCGGTGAACGGGATCTCGTACGGCTCGCCGTACCCCTCGCCCGGCCGGTAGGGGAGGATGCGGATGCCGGTGAGGCCGTCCCGGCGGAAGTGCACCACGAGGTGGTCGGAGAACGCGTCCATACCAAGCAGCCGGGTGTCCTCCCGGTGCTCGATGAGCGGGGTCCACGCGCCGGGGTCGTCGAGCGGGGCGCGGGCCAGCTCGAAGTTCCGCGCGTTGCGGTTGTGCAGCACCACGAAGTGGTCACCGGCGTGGTCGATGCCGTACTCGACGCCGGTCTCCCGCGGCGCGACCAGCCGGAACTCGCCCTGCGGGTCGTCGGCCTCGAGGATGCGCACCTCGGAAGTGATCTTGCTGCCGGATGAGAGCACGAGGTAGCGCTGGCTGCGGGTCAGCCCGACGCCGACCCAGAACCGCTCGTCGGTCTCCTCGTAGACGAGGACGTCCTGGTCGGCGGGGGTGCCGATCACGTGCCGGTACACGCGGTACGGCCGCCAGGCGTCGTCGGTGACCGTGTAGAAGAAGGTGGAGTTGTCCGCCGCCCAGGTGCCGCCGTAGAAGACGCCCGGGATCTCGTCCGGCAGCGTCTCGCCGGTCCGCAGGTCCTTGAACCGCAGCGTGAAGCGCTCGTTGCCCTCGTAGTCGGTGGAGTACGCGAGCAGGTTGCCGTCCGGGCTCACCGTGGACACGCCGAGCGCCAGGTACGGGCGGTCCCCGGCGAGCTCGTTCATGTCGAGCAGGACCTGCTCGCCCGGCAGCGTCTCGCCGGGCTTGATCTCGGGAGGCGTCTCGTCGACGGCGGCGAGCCGGCACTGGATGCCGTACTGCTTGCCCTCCTCGGTACGGCTGTAGTACCACCAGCCGCCCTTGCGCGTGGGCACGGACATGTCGGTCTCCAGGGTCCGCCCCTTGATCTCCTGGAAGATCGTCTCGCGCAGGTCGGCGAGGTGGGTGGTGGCCTGCTCGGTGTAGGCGTTCTCCGCCTCCAGGTACCGGACCGTGTCCGGGTCCTCCTTGTCGGCGAGCCACGCGTACTCGTCGATGACGACGTCGCCGTGGTGTACCCGCTCAGTCGGGCTCTTCTTCGCTACAGGCGGCAAGCTCCTCATCTCGTTGAGTCTACGGCCGGTGTCTCGGCCGTCGGCGCCGTTCCGGCCGGTTGGGGGCGGCGGGCCCGCGGTGACCTGCGGGGATATCGCGCTCGGGGTGGCCGTGCGCCGGTCCGGCGGCGCGGCGATCCGGTCGGCCGCGGCGCGCCGGAGCCGAAAAATGTGCGAAGCACGCCGCGGAACCTGGTAACCTTTTCGAGGCCGATGTCCCGGCGCGTGCTCGCTCGCGCTCGATCCGATCGAGAGTGGGCGCGCCGGTCGTACACCGGTTGATCCCCTGGAAACCCTCGCGACGGCAGCCCGTTTTGTGCGGTCTGAGCGGATCGAGTAGGTTGAAGGGGTTGCCCTGGAGGCAGGGAGTCCGAGCTGTGGGTGGCCCGGTGCCGGGGCCGGTCGGAAAAAGGCCGGTTTGACAGGCGGTGGGAAATCCGCAGAATTGGACAGGCGAAATGGAGCGCCCCGGACGCCGGGATCGGGATTCCGGTTGCGGGTCGGTTCGGTGAACGCGTCCGTTTCTTGAGAACTCAACAGTGTGCCAAAAGCCA